>ERZ1066120.587-NODE-587-length-32016-cov-6.993774_pt1 | contig 32016 bp, 21 predicted proteins | sample MGYA00382767_ERZ1066120 | MGnify/ENA primary metagenome ERZ1066120 (study PRJEB33369, sample SAMEA5778350) | biofilm metagenome | biome: Industrial cooling water; feature: Water cooling tower basin; material: Biofilm | place: United Arab Emirates | collected...
CGTATTCGGAGTTGCTGGCAGTACTACTAGCGCAACAGGTAATTAATGACGAAAAATGAATAAGGGATCTGAACCTATTCGAGTCAACACAAGTATAGGCAAACGCCCCAAGGTGGGTCCCGTACCAGGGGATTTTGCCTTTACTTGGGGAGTTATTCTAGTTGGCTCCTACCTGTTTTATCTACTACTCAATCAATTTTTTACTTTCAGTATCGAATGGGCGATACTGCTTGCCGCCGCACTAATTATTTCCCACTGGATTCTTTACGGTGACAAACCTTGGAAGTATGGTGGCAAGTTTCATCAACCTGCTACTTGGACGCGAGGACATCCCCAACTGCAACCGCATCGGGATGTGCTGAAGCCAAAAGTTGGCAAGAAAGTCGTTGGGACTGGCAAAAATAAAAGAGCGCTCAGTCCGATTGAAGACGAATTTCACCTTGTCTGTTTGACACGGATTCAACTCAAAGGTCAATCTGTTGGGGCATATTTACTGCAAAAGGGAACGCAATTTCGTTTGGTATGGGCGTTCGACTGCCTGGGGATAAGCAGCACGCTTAGCTCTGAGGAAGTGGACGAAATTGTGGAGCGGCTCAGAAGTGGATTTAAGGGTCTGCCAGCAAGAGAGCAGCTGACAATTCACATGGGGACTTTCGCCTCTGATGCCGATCGCCAAGCCCAATTAAAGCACCTGACTGGCATTGCTCCAATTGACGAGCTGAAATTCCTGTTGAAGGCGCTAAGAGCGAGAATTCAAAAGCTGACTCGTCGCGGCAGCCATAATCCCAAGTTTTTGCGGCTCTACATGACTTACACTATTGAGTCCGGTGTGGAGAAGGCAGAAGGCTGGGTAGAAAAGCTGCTAGCTGAAGGTGAACTATTGTGGGATACCTACAGGGGCGTTAGCGCCCAAAAAGAACGCTATCGACTAGAAAAGCTGCTGTTCAAAGCATTTGACGATGGCTTCCTACCGACACAGCAGTTTTTGGCTACGAAACTAGGGCTGAAGGTTCGACCCCTGCCAGAGACAGAAATTTGGGCAACCGACTGGAAGCGGTTCAACTCTTCCCCACCGCCAGCCATTCCCCAACTATTGATTCTCGACGAAGCTGGCTTGCAGTGGGAAATTAATTCCCAAACTCATATCACCACGTCCTTGCTGTCAGCTGGCTCTCCGATCGCCGATAAACGTTGGGTGTACTTGCCTGGAATTCAATCTTACGTAGGTGGGGCAGTATACGAAGGAGCAGCGCACGAGAATAAACCAGGAGGATGGCCCAACCTAACAGCGCAATTATTCTCCGGCTCGGATGTCCTCAACCGCTCTGACGTAGCAGATACGGAAATCTTCGTACAGCTAACGTGCGCCAATCAAACGCTGGTAGTGGCAGCAACTCAGGAGTTGACCAAGCAAAGCAATCTAAGTGCAACGCTGGCACAAGATAAAAAGCGGATTGATGTTGGTGCATCCTACAACACGCGCAAGAACATTGAGGCTCAAGAAGCGCTGCTAGATGGAGAATTTGCCATTAATGTTGCGTGGGTAGCTTTGGTCTATCGCCCCACACCTGAAGCCCTATCGAAAGCATTGCAGCGATTCGTGAGTCTGTTCCGTCGTCCGGCTGTAGTCGTAAGAGAGCAGGAATACTTTGACACCATTTGGCTGGAGACGCTGCCCTTCGTTTGGCGATTGATGTTGGATAAACCCTATAACCGCCGCAAAGTTTACCTGACGCGAGAGTTAATCGGACTGCTGCCGCTAGTCTTCGATCGCACCTTAGATACCAGTGGCGTTGGATTCATTTCAGAAAAGGGCGCTACGCCATTATTTTCCGACTTGTTCGACCGACACCAACACATAGCGATTTTAGGCACGACGGGTTCCGGCAAGTCAGTCTTGTCAGCTGAGTACGTGACATTTGCCCTGGCACACGGGTTTGATGTCATCATCGTGGACTCGACTAGAGGCGATGGTTCTGGCACGTTCGACGCTTATACCGACTTTTTGGGTGGAGCTTATTACAACACGATCAAGGAATCCAATAATCTGTTTGAAACGCCAGACTTGCGCGGACTGCCGGAAGAAGAGCGAGAAGAAAAGTTTGGACTATTCAAGGACTTATTGCGCTCTGGACTGATGATGCTCGTACTCGATAAAGATGCAGACCGCAGCGTAGTGCGGACGTTTCGCTCGATTCTCAATCTTACCCTGAGCGCCTTCTTTAAAGACCCAGAAATTAGCCAACGGTATAATGCCGCTCACGACGGGGGCTTTGGTTCCCCAGCCTGGAGCCAAATGCCCACTTTACGCGACTACCTCCACTTTGTGGCTCCCGACTATCTCAACTTTACAATTACGCCGGAGATCAAAAGGGCTATTCAAACAATTCGGATGGAACTGGAATCGTGCCTAGAAAGCCAACTGGGGCGAGCGATCTCTTCTCCTTCAACTTTCCGCACGGATGCCAAATTAGTAGTTTACGCCTTGGGTAACTTGGACGACGAGCAGGATGCCGCTCCCCTAGCTCTATCAGCTTATGCGGCTGCCCTGCGCCGCTCCCTAACTAGTCCCAAGTCGCTCTGGTTTATTGACGAATCTTCGTTTCTGTTGGGTTTTGACAGCTTTGCAGAGATAGTTGGGGCAATTTTCGCTAAAGGGCGCAAGGCTGGCATCAGAGCCATGTTTTCAGCTCAAGATATATCGAGCATCAAAAACTGTAAGACCAGCAAACAGATTTTAGATAACACTTCCACTTATCTGATCGGTCGGATTAAGAGTAGTGCCATAGATGATTTTGAATCAGCTTTAAAAATTCCAAGAGCAGTAATTCGGAAAAATACCGTAGATAGTTTTGCATCACACGAGTCAGAGTTTGCAACACCGTGGCTCTTGGCGAGGGGCGACTCGTATATATTCGGCAAATACTATCCATCACTAGAGCAGTTGGCTTTATTAGTCAATAATCCAGACCAGGTAGCTATGCGGGAGAAATTTTGGTCGCAGTATCCGAATAAATATCAGGCAACTGTGGAATTTGCTAAATACTTAGCTTCAGCTAAACTCGATAATTCATCGCAGCAAAATGCTGTCTCCTTTTCCCATCAAGCATCTTGAAAATCCATGAATTGAAGGATTAGGCATCTGCGCCGGAATAAAATACCGGATGCTTGATAACCCCTTCAACCAAACCTTTATTCCCTACGATTTGACACGAAGCATCCGGTATTTTATTTTCAAGCTCCCCCCTTACCAATTTCATTAATCAGAGACGGTCATGAAAGTGAATAAAAAGATTTTCATCGGAATTACTATTGGTACTACGGCTATTTCATTATCTTTGAGCGTACAAACAAATTCGGCTTACGCCTTGGATATCCAGGAGGCGTTAAATAACTATTGGCAGCAGCTCCAGACTTTTCTAGGCAAAGAGTTAGACCAAGCACTAGGTAAATTGGATAAAGGAATCCAGACTGCTGTAGAAGATACTATTGGCGAATTAGGAATTCCCGATCCAGATAAAGTAGAGCAAAAAGTTGAATCACAAGTTCAAGAGCAGAGCGAAGCAGGTGCTTTTGGAGTTAACCCCACCACTCAAGCAAAAGCTACATCCAAAGCTGTGGAGCAAGCAATTGCTGAAAGTCAAATCCAGGCTGAACTAGGAGAACAGGGACAAAAACAAATTGCGGCAGAACTCAACTCGGTGGCTGGGGCTGTCTCAGAAACTGCAAATGCTGCTACTTCTGCCCAAAGCGCCAACGTGACGCAAGATGTCCTCAAGCAAATGGCGACTCAAAATACTAAGGTGACTGCTATTCTCCAAGCTGCTCACTCTGAAGCAGTGAAAACTCGCCTAGCCACACTTGAGTCAAACAAAAGCCTGTTAAATATTTCTAAAAATTTAGACCAGCAAGAGTGGAACAAACAAATAGATACGGCAGCTAGTCAAGCTGGGTTGGTGAATGCTACCGCTCAGTTCACCACACTGATTTCGGGTCAGTCTGCCACCCAGTCAAAGTCAAAAAATCAGTTTAGTCACGATGCAGGTGAGTAATGCTGTTCGCCGCTACGACTGCTTCAGATATTTTGCAGAATAATGCAGAAGTCAGCAAGGCTGTTCAAGACAGCCTCAGCCAGACATGGAAAACAACGATTGGGGGACCGCTGTATGCAGAGATTGCCGCTATCGGTGCTGCTATTGCCGTGCTTTGCATTGGACTGTGGGCAGCTAATTGGCTGCGAGCTACTTTAGATTCAGAAATCCCACCTAGAGCCTTCACCGAATTAGTCGTGCCAATTTTGATTGTCATGCTGCTAGGCAATCCGGTTAATCGCGGCACTTTTTTCGGTCAGGTGACTTTAGGACTGCATGAGGGGATGAATGGTGTCAGCAATCAGATTTTAGAGAAGCTGAGTCAAGACTTTTCCCAGGATGTCGTCGATCGCGCTGGAGTCAAAATTAGTGCCCAAGCGATCGCTGCGGATGCGCTCAAACTGTGCGCTCCGGAAAAAGACGAAGCAACCCGCAATGCCTGCTTCAACAATGCGGATAAAAAAGTTCAGGACTTGCTCTCCCCGTACCAAAATGAAAAGTGGGCGCAGGAACTGTACTGGCAGCTACGCGACCAAATTGCCGCAGCCCAAGGCAGCGGCTACGGTAACTCAGACTTTGTGGCTCGATTGTTCGGGGGGCTGGGTGCAGTCGTCAATCCCATGATGACTCAAGCGGCTATGGGGTGGCTGATGATCGTGGGAGCTGGTTTTGTTTGGTTCATACAACACGCCCAGCTACTGACAGCACTCATGGGACCGCTGTTTTTAGGCGCATCCTTACTGCCAATTCCTGGTAAGCCGATCGTTCTCTGGCTGACTGGCTTTCTAGGTCTAGGACTGGCAGATCTAGCGTACAAGATCTTAATTGCTTTAGTAGCAATCACGGTATTAAACTCCGGTCCCAGCGATCCCATGATTTTCCCCTTAATCGCTGGTGTATTTGGTTGGCTGTTTGCCCTCGGCATGGCTGGGGGAGGTGGATTGGTATTGTTCGCCAATCTCAGCCGGATTGGTAGCTTCATCTCTGGGAAACTCTAACATGACAATCTTTCATAAGCTCGAACGCAAAACTCCCAGCCTAGTCCCTCTATTTGCCCTGTTTAGTTTGGGCTTAAACGCTCTAGCGATCGCGTTACTGATTTTTCAAGGTAGCTTGTTGGTTGCCCTGAAAAGTAAACCAGCTCCGACGCTGGTGGAATTGAGCAACGGTAACTCTATCCGCGTCGGCGCTATAGACCACGACGATCGCTCTGCCCAAGTTGTAGACCAGTTTGTGCGTCAGACAATGACAATGTTGTATGACTGGTCGGGCAAAGTGCCGGACGCACAAGGCAAGCTCGTCCAAGACGAAGGGGTAAATATTGGCGACAGAAACAGGGTGACGCAACCAGCTTGGGCAGCTAGCTTTGCCCTATCTGAAGATTTTCGCCCCCAGTTACTAAAGGCGATCGCCCAGCTAACACCTGATGGCGTGTTTGACGGCAGCAAAGAAGTCATCCTACAAATTGGCAATCTCTCCCAACCGCAACCGATCCCCAACACTAAGGGTAAGTGGCAGGTAGATATGGTTGCTAAATTAATCTTCTTTGACCGGACAAATAAAATTGGCAGAGCGATCGGCTTTAACAAACAAATTCTCGTGAGGGCAGTAGACCCACCAACTTATCCTCCTAACCTAACTCCTCTGCAAACAGTCGTCTTGGGTGTGCGACAGAGCGGATTGGAAATTTATTTAATTCGTGACCTTGCGATTAAAGATAGTTTATGACTAATGCCAGTTATAATAACTCCGCTGATTGGGATACTTATATCGATTTAGATGAGGCATCGGCAGACCCTACAGAGCAGCAAGAAATAAAACTCGAAGTAGACACTGCTGGTACTGAAGCTCCTGAAGATCCCTACACTGTCCGCACTCGCCACTCGCTAGCTACCAGTCCTTACTCTAAAGGAATTGTAGTTGCCAGCTGTGCCTTATTTGGAACTGGAATTGTCGGTCTTGGCTTTAAGCTAGTTACCGGAGGATTTGCTGGTAGTCCTACCGTTGTGGAACAGCCAAAAACTGCTACTCCAAATCCCCAAGATAAAGGAAGGTTGGAAGAGCGGCAAATTTCCGAGTTGAAGACTCAAATGGCGATCGGCACGCAAGCTGCGGAAATCCAGAAACTCAACTCAAGTCCGTTGCCCGCTACCAACAAAAAAGCATCTTCTAAACCTGTCCCAAATGCAGCTGTAGCAGCAACTCCACCCCAGAGAGTCGTTGTCGCTTATTCTCCTCCACGTCCCGTGCCTAGAGCATTTACTCCACCAGCACCGATATCTAAGCCAGTGGCTATTGCACCGCCCAGATGGGTTCAGCCTGCTCGGTCTACAGCTGTCCCGCAAGACCCAATGCAGCAGTGGCAGCTAGCCGCTAATGCTGGCAGCTACGGTGAAATGTCTCCTGGTGACAGTTGGCAACCAGCTGCTGCTAATGCTGCTGGCGATCGCTCAAGCACTGCGATGAATTCCGCCGCTCTACCCAGTGGTGGGTTAGGAGCAGCACCATCTACCCTGGCTGAATCTCAAACGCAGACTTCCGATCCACAAACTCGTTACAAGGGCGTCAATTACGCAACAGCTACTCGTAACTTCATTGTCGGAACCAGAGCAGCTGGAAAACTGGAAACTCCGATAGCTTGGAGCGGTCAGCTGCAAAACCCGACTCAGAATTTCATGATTCAACTGCAAGAGCCGCTCAAAGCAGCTGACAGCTCCGTGGTAGTTCCAAAAGAAGCCTACATCGTAGCAAGAATCAACGAGGCTGCTGATACCGGACTCCTGCAAATGACAGCAACTTCTTTTGTCGTGAATGAAAACGGGCAAGCGACCGAACGACCGATCCCTGATGGGTCGCTGCTAATTTTGGGTAAAGGGGGGAAAATCCTGCAAGCGAAGGCTCGCCGTCGCAGCAGCTTAGGTAACGATATAGGTTCTTTCCTACTATCGGGCGTATCCCAAGCAACGGAACTAATGAATCGCTCTACTACAGAAACGACGATCGGCACATCCGGCAGCTTCCAAACCACCACAACTAATCCCGAACCCAACTTGATGGCTGGGTTCATCCAAGGCAGCACGCGGTCGGTGGTGCAGCGGATGCAAAGCCGCAACCAACAGGCTCGCCAGTCTATGCAGTCCGAGCCAAAGGTCTTCATCTTAGATCGAGGCACTTCCGTACAACTATTTGTCAACTCTTCATTTTCGCTTTAGAGTCATGAAAAGGTTAGCTTTCCTCCCCCTTGTCCTCAGCCTTTTGTTTCCAAGTAGTGCTTTGGCACTGTCAGCTCGGACAATATTCGCCGACCAAGCTCAAGGAACCAATGGTGCGATCGTCACGTTAGAAGTCTCGCCAGGGTATGGGCTAAATATCAATTTGATCCCGACCGGAGAGGTAGTTAAGAAAGCGTGGATTGACGACCCTTCCCGAATCGCTTTAAGTTTTGATGGTAACTTGTGTCAGTGGAGGGGCGATCGGCAGCAGTCCTGCTCTAATGAGGGTGCAACAGTCGTCCACCTGCGGCAAATTCAGGCTATTCAGTTTCAAAATCTGCCTCGCAGCCGTAGTGGTGGGACGCTGCTGACACTGATTGCAGAGGGAGCATCAGGGCGAAAGGTGTATCAGTTTAGAGTCGCTCCGACATCTGGGGAGCCGAAGTACACGGCTTTGATCGTCAAGCCCGACTCCGAGCGATCTACGCCTGCGTTCAACAGAGTTCCACTCGTAGTTAGCAGTCCACAGCGGCAACAAAGAACGACAGCGCCAGCTCTTCAGCCCGCTGTCATAGCTACAAGGCAGGAGCAGGTAGCACCCAAAAAGCCCCTCTACCAACCACCCAGACCTGTCGCCAGTCCAACTGGGGCTGTAACTTCTGGGCAAGTCGCGATCGCTCCTACGCCAAAACAACCAGCAATCCTTGCCAGTTCACCTGCCTCTGCACCAGCCCAACAAGTGACTAATACTCGCCTGAATCCTTCTAGGAGTCGTGCAAAACCATCAACCCCTGCACCGGAAGTCAGTCAAAACGCCTCGACTAGCTCTAGAAAGCATGAAGGTACGGGCGCACCAGCTACTGCACGGCAAGCAAGTGTCGGGACTACCACAGCTACATTAACAACTAATACTAAAACTCAACCACAGCAATCTCCTACCTCAATCGAAATCGCCAACGCTCTGATGCGCGGACTAGTAGTAGCGCGACAAAAGGGACAGATTAACCATCAAACCACTATGTGGCGACAGGTGCAAAGTGCTGTAGCTTGGCTCCGGCGCGGTGCGACAAAGCAGGAAGCAGCGATCCAGGCAGGAGTTCCCTTGAAGACGATCGACCAATTACTGGCATGGGGACAAGTCTCGCCGCTTTCATCTTTGAGTAGTCCTGAGATAGAAAGCACGCAAGACAGAACTAATTAATTTCATTCAAGATAAATACTCAAAAAACAGTAGTTCAAATCCTGTGGCTACTTGGAAATAAAGTTTTGACATCCAACCCTATGCGAATTCACCGCTCTTGGTACCGCATTTTCCTCGTTATTTTATCCATTATTAGTTTTGTCGTGGCGATTGCTTATCCCCAGTATGGGAATAGCTCGGCACAGGCTAAAGCATCTACTTCCTCTATCCCGACGATCGCTTACCCTATTGGCAAACAACAGGTGTTGGCTCCAGACTGGTTGCAGATCGCATGGTCTACTTTACCGCCAATTGCAGAATCGGGTTGGATTCAAATACCTGCAAACCTTGTTGCCCAGCTGAAGTACGATCCGTCGCGCTCTTGGAAGGCAGGACAAACGCCAGACTTCTTCACGATGTTGGGGGATGTGGAAGATGCATTCCACATGGAGAAATTTCAGCTTCAAGACATTCTCGATCTGACTGACTTAGCAATCAATAGCTTACAGTTGGACGATTTTGGACTGATGAGGTGGCAGAGTGTTGCGTCCTTAGTCGAAGCGATCCCGAATTTGAGAGATGCGATCGTCAGTCAAGTAGAACCAATTCGGGATTTGTTCGTCAAAGCTGGACTGGGATACGTCAACGCTTCAATTGCCCAGGTATTGCAACAGTATCCAGAGCTAAGTCAGCTGTCTTTCGCTCAACTCGATTTGACACGATACGCGCTAAAATCCATCCCTGGCTTGGTTGAAACTCCCCTAGAAAAGTTTTCGGCATGGCAGCAGAGCTTCATTGCTCAAGTGCCAGGGCTTTCCCAAGTGCCGTTTAGCCAGTTTCCCCAATCTCCTGCCAATGCAATTGGAATGGTTGGCATCACTGATGTGGTGTGGGAAGCAGTGGAACACGGCGATGCTAAAGTTGGCGAAGATTATTTCATCAGCGGCAGCATAAATGAGCAAAACGAAACTGTAGCCGTTGCCTGCGCTGCTGGCGAGTCCTGTCCCTATATAGAGTTGAGCGATCTGGTTGGTGCGAGTGGTTCGTTGTATGGCAAGCGTTGGGCATCTAGGGAGCAGAAAGTGCGGGGAGGCTTTGGTCCTCTAGCTGCCGTCAATAACGGTAGGGAGCCAACAGGTAGGTTAGTTTACGGTTCTGCCTTCAAAGTGGTTTTGACTGGTACAAACGAATCCAAAGGTACGGCTGACTTTGGCTTGTACCTGAGAGCCTGCATACGTATTCCATTTATCGGTAAGAGCTGTACCCCCTACTTCATCGGTCCAATTCCCTGGCTGCCAACCCGCGAAAAAGATTTGGTTATTGTCAGTGCAATGCCTGCGTGAGCTTCATTTGGCGATCGCTCCTCACTCGTTCCTTTCCCTGTAGCCCTCCATGTCCCAGCCGTCATCGACTATTTCCGTCAGTCAATTTGTCCCCCAACCACTGAAAGGAATGCTCTTCTCCCCATCTGGGATCGTGCTACTCCTGGCTCTGGTTGTCCTGGCAGCACTCAATTATTCCGGTCAGGGCAAGAAAGGCAAGCTGGCACGGGCGTGGTTTGGAGGAAGGCGCGAAAAGAGAGCAGCTAGGAAATTGGCTTGTCAGCAAATGGAGGCACGCGAACACAATAAAGTGGCGTTGTATATTGGCACTCCTAGGGGTAGCAGCGTCGAGGAGATTGACGGTAAAAAAATTGTCAACTTGCCCCAAGACCCTAAAACGCTCTATATTCCCCATGCAGAAGAGGGCATTTTAGCAGTTGGTCGTCCTGGCTCTGGCAAAACTTACTCCTCAATAGATCCTTTAGTGCGATCGGCTATTGACCAAGGGTTTCCAGTTTTTTACTACGATTTCAAAGGGCATGAAGACCCCGCACCCAGCTCTAAACTGGTTGGATACGCGCAAGAGCGCGGTTACAAGATTTCTATTTTCGCCCCTGGCTCTAAAGAAACTTGTGTCTGCAATCCGCTCGATTTTCTCTCAAGTCCAGGCGATGCAGAAATGGCATATCAGCTTGCCAGCGTCTTGAACCAGAATTTTAAACTCGATGATTCCTCGTCCAGCAACAGTAGTTTTTTCACTCAAACAGGCAATCAGTTAGTTCAAGCCATTCTCATGCTGGCGAAGGGTTCGCGCTATCCCGATATTGCTATGTGTCACAAGATCTTGGCACTGCCTAACCTGATTCAAAGATTAAGAGCAGCCAAACTCGACCCTTATCTCAAGGTAGCGTTCGATAACTTCCTTTCTTCCGCTGGCAGCCCAGAAACGGCGGCTTCTATCGCTACAACAGCCAGCTTGATGTTTACGCGATTCATGACCCCACAGGTGCTGGCAGCTTTTTGCGGTCAAACTACGCTTCCTCTTGACGTTGAAGGTCGGCACTTTATTGTGTTTAGGATGGACCCGCAAAAGCGGAGCGTAGTTGGTCCATTACTAGCGGCTACACTGCATTTGACGATCGATCGCAATATCTTCCGCCAACGCAAAACGCCCTTAATCGTCTCCCTCGACGAGCTTCCCAGTATCGATCTACCCATGCTCGCCGACTGGCTGAATCAAAACCGTTCTAGTGGAATGGTGTGCATCGTTGGATTTCAAGCTTTGGGATTTCTAGAAGAAACTTATGGCGAGAAAAAGGTGAACGGAATTTTGAGCGGTTGTACAACTCAAATGATCTTTCAATTGAACGACCAGCAAACTGCTGAATACTACAGCAAGCAGTTAGGTAATGAGGAAATTCAGTACAAACAAAAGTCGCGCAGTCACGGTAAAGGTGGAGCGAGTTATTCCTCTGCCCAGCAGCAACAAACTCGTCCATTAGTTGAAATTCAGGACGTTCAACAGTTTCCTAAAGGCAAGTGCATTCTACTCAATCCTGGCTACGGCGACCCCAAAAAAGAAATTAGAGTTCCCTTGGTACAACAGATTAAAATTCCCAAGAGTGACATCAATGATATGAAGAAAAGTGCTGCTATGTGGACTCAAATTAAAACGCAATTAATTAAGAAAAGTACGGCGAGGGAGCCTCCTGGAGAAGAGTTGGAACTGCGGGAGATGGTAGCCCGAAATCTGTTACCTGACCCAGAGGATGCACAAAAAGCGAAGGAATACAAAGCTCGTTATTAACTTGGAGAGCGATTATGACTTACGAATTTAGCGAATGCGACCTACAACGCATTACCAAACTACCTGCTTGGATTCAGGCATTGAAAGATAAGTATCCAGTCAGTGTTGTTAATACTGCTGATACTTGGCAACAGCAACCTTTACCAGAAAATTACATTCCTAAAGAAGTTGAGATTTTTTATGGTGATGATGTTGACGATTCAGATTTATTTATCCGAGATGGGAAACTTTATTCCTTCAGCCTAAGAGAGCCAGTAGATGCAAATGTTATTCAAGTGCTGATTGATGGGAACTGGGCTTATATCCAGGTTGAAGGTTGTATTATTCTTGACCGATTATGTGGAGTAATTTTGCCCGAAGTAGTAGTCAATCCTGAAGCTATCTTACACTCCGTTCTCAAGTCAAATATACAAAATAATTGAGAGATTAAAAACAATGATTAATCCATCTGATGGTAAAGAAATTCAAGAAAATTACCTGCAAATCCTGAACGATGTTATTAGCAAAATTGTAGATACAGCTAAAGCAGCAGGGAAGTTGAATTTAGCTTCAACCGAACAACCTGCTATTCAAGTATTTGTTGGAGCCAAAAAAGTTTACGAGCAAGTACTTGGGCAGCAATCTACAGGGAATGCAATTACTCCCGAACAGGTTGGGCAGGTAAAAAAGGCGCTGGAAGAGCCGCAGAATGTTAAAGGCTCCGTCAGAATCAAGATCGGCAGTGAAACTGTTTACCATGTCAAAAATGGTGAAGTGATTACCGACAATTTAGGATTAGCTAAAGCCCAAACTGCGACTCAGGAGGTCAAATCTACTCAAACTGTTGAAACTCCCAAGACTTTAGAAGCACAAATTGCTGCTTTACATGAAATTGTTGAGAAACAGGGACAACGCATTGAAGTTCTGGAGCAAAAACTTGAGCAGCTTAGCTCTTCACTAGCTTCCGTTCAAGTCAATAACCCCGTCCTGGGGCGATGGATGAATGCCATCAATAATTCGCTCTCCTCTTCAGCGCGGGAACTGAAGGAGAAGGTTGTCGATTTCGCTCGCAATCTTCAGGATAAAGCAGCATCGCAGGTTCAAAATCTTCAGAACAAGGTTGTAGAACAGGCTCAAAACCTTCAGGGGCAAGCAATTAATACTATAGATAATGCTGTCAAATCCGTTCAACGAGGTGTGGCGGATTTCAACGGCAACCTTGTCAAGGCAGCAGTAGAAAAAATGCTCGATCGCATTGGTCAAGTCCAACCTGACGGTTCTCGCATTTTCGAGGGGACTAAATATGCCTTTTACCAGCAAAACGGAGCGATCTCAGTAGTGGCGAAGGACGGTCGAGGCACGATTCTCAAGGATAGCGAGTTTACGGCTAATGCCTCAGCCCAAGATATGGCTAGCCTTGAAAGCTTGAGCGAAGATGTCAAGCAAGATTTTGGGCAACAGCAGGCTCAGTCCCAGTCGCGGGGACGTTCACGGTAAGTCGAAATCTCAGGGTTGCTTCCGCAACTGCTCTACTAATTCTTTTTCAAGTAGCAAAGATGCCAGATCGGTTACGCTCCCGATCGCCAAGTCCTGCAATCATCCGAGTCGTAGGCTGCTGGCTTGTGTAACTAAAGTTTGGCATCAATCGTGCGCGGCTTTTGGAGTTACCAAAAAGTTATCCAAAATTGGTCAATCTTCCTAGATCCTTAGTTTTGAGACGACAGATTTTTGGTTGGGGCGGTCAAACAGGTGGTGTTATTGACTTAAAGCCTAAATTATTGACAGGTGCGACCACCTGTTTGACCAAGATTGACCAATTTTGGAGAGGTTTAGTGCAGGGGATTTTCTATGGATGAAGAACGCCAGCGTCAGCTGGTTGATGCCTTTGCAAATAATTTCCTGTTAGGACGGGAATTCACAACCATTACAGCAGCCCGTCAGCAAGCAGAGGCGATCCTGGGCGAACCCGTGAAACCTGGCACGCCGCTTGCCAAAAGAGTTGACGAGTCGGTGGAAGCTGGACTGGTGCGAGCTGCCCGCACCATTGTCCAAGGGGCTGACGATCCGCTAAAGGTGTACGACTATTTAGTTGACCTGTACCAGCGTCAGCCGATTCTTGGCACGCGCAGTTCTACAAGCGTCCGGCAGCAGGCATACTCTACTCCGATTCCCATCGCCTACCTAGCAGCACGGCTAGCTGGAATTGATGCCCAGACAACAGTTTACGAGCCTACGGCAGGGCATGGCGCTCTTTTGCTGTTGAGCGATCGGGATAAAGTCATTGTCAACGAACTGAATCGGGAGCGGGTAGCCGACCTGCGATCGCAGGGGTATGCAGTCACCCAGTTCGATGCTACTTCCTACTGTCCCAACGCGGAAGTGGACGTGGTAATTGCAAATCCTCCCTTTGGCTCCGTCCGAGCAGAAGATGGTAGAACTAGGGTTTTCTCTGTGCCAAGAGCTGGAGTAGGTGAGGGCAGAGCATTTGTGTCAACTCAAATCGACCACGCGATCGCCTTAAACTCGCTCAAAGCTATGAAAGTCGCTGGGAAAGCCGTGTTGATTTTGGGCGGACAGCTAGGGGACGAGCGATCGCGCTCTAATGGCTACAACTCACAAACCAATCGACTCTTCTACTACACCCTCTACAACGAATACAACGTCACCCGCCACATTTCTATAGATGGAGATTTGTATCGACGGCAGGGCGCGGGTTTTCCCATCGATCTGATCGTCATAGAGGGGCGCGGCAAATCTGGATTGACTTTACCAGCAGCTGCCGTGCCGCGAATCTATCGCAGTTTTGACCAATTGAAGGAGTTATTAAATGACTCTCTACTTATTAAACGACAACAGCAAAGCGTGGATGCCTCCTTCGAGCGCGGGGATGGTGGGGACTTGGGGAGCGGTGCTAGTGCCGAGCCAACAGGAAACAATCCTCAACCGCAGTCAGTACCTGGAACTGCTGGCTCTGCGGGTGGAATGGTTGCTCCAGGAGTGGATGGACGCGGAAGAATTGACACCCAAGCAGGCTCTCAACCTACTCCGCCAGTACCTAGACGACAGACAGGTGGACTCGGCAGCGTTCCTGCCGTCCCAGCTGAACGATTCAGTGCCTCTGGATTGGGCGAAGGCACTGACCGTAGAGAACCAGGAATTGTGGGAGAAGTTTTGCCTGCAAGCGGAAAGCAACTTTCCGATCCAACCCGATCGGGGCGCTCCGTCAGAGCGGGAACTAGCTCTGGGGCTGATCGAGGAAACGTCTCTGGAGGAATGGTTGCAACTAGCGATTATCCCATCTCAAGAGAGCTAGACGCAGAAGTAGCTTTGCGCTCAAACCAATCGTACACGCAACAAATACAACAGGAAGAAAGTCTTGTGGCACGAGAAGATATACAGCAAGCAGAACTTGTTGAAGCAGCCACTACTACAGCCTTACAAGTTCCTTACGCTCCTAAAAGCACGGCTACGCAGGTAGGCACGCTGGTTCCTACCAATATGCAAACAGCGATCGCCTTAGCTTTATCCAAGATTCAGTCACAAGTCGGCAACCTGGATGCCTACGTCGCCACCAAGCTAGAATACGGCACTCCAGAAAATCTGCACCGTTACTTTAGCGCCGAACAAGTGGATGCGATCGCTTTGGGGATTCACAACCTGGACAAAGGAGCGGGTTTCATTATTGGCGACCAAACGGGTGTAGGTAAAGGTCGTGTCGTCGCCGCGATGATTCGCTATGCCAAGCTGAGCGATCGCATCCCCATATTTGTCACCAAAAACACGCAACTCTACGGGGACATGATGCGCGATCTTGCCGATATAGACATGGCAGGATTTCAGCCGTTTGCTACCAACAGCAGCTTAAATGTCCCTTTAGCCAATGGGCAAAGGTTGAGGCAGATGCCGACGACTCACTCATCAGAGATGTCTTCACTCATGGGAGCGGGTAATTTGGGTCAATACGATGCGATTTTTACCACCTACGACCAGATGAGAACGGTCAAGGGGCAACTAAAGGAGCGGCACAGGTTTTTAGAGCAATTTGCCCCCCGATCGATCGTCATTATGGACGAAAGCCACGAAGCAGGTGGCAGTTCTAATCCCGAACAGCAAAGCGGTCGCGCTCTCTTCGCTAGACGACTGCTGGCACTTTCTCAAGGAGCGATTTATTCCAGTGCCACGTTTGCTAAAAACCCGCAAGTGATGACGCTGTACTTTAAAACAGATATGCCTTTGGCTGTGAATGGAAATGTGGACAGCCTGGTAACTCTTGTGAATAAAGGCGGCATTCCCCTGCAACAAGGATTATCTGCAACCCTGGCTGAAGCAGGGCAATACATTCGTAGAGAGCGATCTTATGAAGGAGTAGATTTTCGAGCAGAAGTTAGGTCAATAGATCGAGACACGGCAGAAAATATCTCTGCTGTCATGGCAGCGATTCTGGATTTCGACCAAATAAAAAAGGCTGGACTCAAAGCTTTAGATAAACAGATGAAAGCCGAGGCTAAGCAGCAAGTTGCAGACAACTCGACGGGATCTGCTGGGGCGGAGAGTACCAACTTCACGAGCATCATGCACAATTTGCTCGACCAAATGCTGCTGGCAGGGAAAGCTGAGGCAACAGTGCAAGAGTGCATAGAGACGATTAATCGCGAGGAAAAACCCGTCGTTGCTGTTGCTAACACGATGGCTTCTGCGATCGAACGGTATGCCGAAGAGAATAATTTGGCTCCAGGGCAGCCGATTAATCTTAATTTTGGCGACTTGCTAAAGCACTACCTGAAGCGATCGCGGGATGTCATTCTCAATGACGTTAATGGAGTCAAGACAAGACGACCCTTGACTGATGCCGAGTTAGGAGCAGAGGGAGTCATCGCTTACGAGTCAATTTTGTCGCAGATCGATGAAATTGACTTTAGTAACTTCCCTGTTTCTCCGATCGATTACATCAGGTTCCGATTGGAACAATCGGGGTATTCTTTTAACGAAATTACGGGAAGAACGGATAGAATCCAATATAATGCCGATGGCTCGGCTACTTACGAGCATCGTTCTACACAAGAAACCAGTACGGCAGCCAAAATCCGAAATACAAATGCCTTTAATAGCGGACGACTAGATGTATTGCTGATCAACCGTTCCGGATCTACTGGCATATCTTTACACGCCTCTAGAACATTTTCAGACCAGCGCCCTCGGCATTTGATTGTGGCGCAAGCCGAGCGGAACGTGAACGATTTTGTCCAAACATTGGGGCGCGTTCATCGGACTGGGCAGGTGGTACTACCTGCAATTTCATTATTGATGGCAGATATCCCAGCAGAAAAACGGCTGGGTGCGCTGCTTTGTAAAAAGATGGCGAGTCTTAACGCCAATGCTACAGCCGCACGAAAAGGTGGTGGCGTATCCCTCGATGCCGTGCCTGATTTTATCAATGAATACGGGGATGCCATTATTACTGAAATCATGGCGAATAAGCCCGAACTTCACGCCCGTCTTGGCTGGCCCTTGGGAATGCCTGATGAGGAATTGATCCCCGATAATGCCATTAGCAAAGTCACGGGTCGTATCCCGCTTCTACCAATTGCCGAACAAGAGAGACTGTACGATCTGATTGAATCAGAATATCAAGAATTTGTGGCGCGACAGGAAGCGATGGGAGAAAGTGTTTTAGAGGCTAAATACTTGGACTTGAAAGCCCAAACTGTCTCTCGAATGGAAGTACATCCTTCCGATCGTGCTGTTGATAGCCCGTTTACTAGAGCCGTCCAATTAGAGGTAGTTAGCGTTCAAACTCCTCGTAAACCTTATACAACACTCCAGGTAGTTAACTGGGTTCGAGAAAGCTTGGGGATAAGTGCAGCAGAAGACCTCGAACAGCACGATTTTTCCGAAATAGAAAGGATTTCTGCTAGGGATGCTGAAGAAAAGATCGATCAGCTCAAGCAAGCCGTTAAAAAATATCGTGTAGCGGCGCTTGGGAACAAGACGGGAACTGCTGCTGAGAAATTTCATGAAACTTTAAATCGACAATTTCAGCAAGTGGAACAAACTTTATCCCAGTTTCCAGTCGGTCAAACAGTACGAATTGTAACTCAAGATGACAATATATTTTACGGCACAGTTGCAAAGGTCTGGAACGCCGACGAGCAGCGCAGCAATCCGGTAACACCCAGTAGTTGGAAGGTGCGCTTCTTGCTAGCCGATCCAGCCAAAGAGCTAACTGTGCCGATGTCCAAAATCAATCGCAATACGCCGCAAGCCCTTAATATTACAGCTACCGAGCAGACTTTCTTTGGTGAAGAAATTTATGAACTGTTCGATCTAAGACAAGTACAAAATCGAGAAGAGCGTCAAATTTTTACGGGCAATATATTAAAAGCCTTTAACCAATTTTCGGGAAAAGTTATTAACTACAGCACCATTGACTCAGAGGTGCGTCAGGGATTGCTAACTGCTAAAGGATTTGACATTGAGAAAACTTTGGAAAAAGAACCAGTCAGAATGCCTACAGTTGAAGATGCCATCAGATTTATCACCGAAGTAACTGGGCGAACGGGGACTGTTAAAACTCTTGATGAAGTCTTGTCAATTAAAGCAGATCGATATGACGAAAATCGTTTTATTTTGTCTACGGCTAAAACCAAGAGCGTTGGGGGTAAATACTATTTAGACGAAGATCTTTTAGAAGCTGTAGGAGGAGACTTTCACTCTGTAGGAGATAGCATGAGATGTTATGTGGATGCAGAAGATATCTACAAAGTTCTTTCCTTGCTCGTTCAGGAAAAATGTCTGGCGATCGCCGCGTTTGATGGGCGCGACAAAGCTAGGGATATGCTAGGCATTCAATTGCCCCAGTTAGAACAGGCAATCCAGGGCGAATCTTCAGAGCAGAGAGTGCAGTCTCCCCGTGTAGACGAACCATTGCCCGAAACTCCGTCGTTAGAGCAGACGTTGGCGGCAACCAATTCTGTTTTGAGTGACACAAATAATGCGAGTGTGACGATACTCCAAGGAGGGGAGACGCAGCAGGTTGCGCCTTTGCCACCGTTCACCATTAGTCCTGAGACGCAGCAAATTGCCGAGCCGATCGCACTGAATTCCGCTCCTGCTCAAGCTTCAAAACCACTAGAGAACGCAAGCGATCGCGCATTGGCTCATACTCCTAATGACCAGCCATCATCAAACTCCAACTCAGCAGCGGAAACTGAATGCTTCCTGGCAATCTCAGCTCAATCGCTCATGGTTGAAGAGGAACAGCCAGTTATTGCTACCCCCAGCAGACAAGAGCCGCTAGAATCCTCGCTCTCTACAAATGTTGATTCTACCGCCAAAACTGAAGCAGATTGTCGATCGGAAAACTCCCAAGTTCTCCCTGTAACTGGGAGCTTGGCAAATTTCTTTAATGGGGAAATGAGTTTGTCTGATGCCTTGCAATTATCAAACTCCCTTCCAAAAGCTAAGGCGACGAACGCACCCGATCGCTCGAAACAATCTCAAACTTCCGTTAAATTGCAGCCAACTGAGACGCAATCCGAGCAACTGAGCTTGTTTGCTACAACGAATAATTCCACACGAATAACTAGCAGTGCTAGAATACCCGCTAACCCCACGACTAAGCCACGGAGGAATTCGCTACGCCAAATGGAGGGGGGAGAGCAATTGAGCTTCTTGGATCGATTAGGGGGGTTATCTAACACTGTCGATCATCAAGACATGGCTGTTGCTCAAGGGCGATCGCAACAAACAGATCGTGGCAACAATGCGATCGCTACAACGCCCCTTGATGCGATCGGACAGAACCAGCACCAATTGATTCAGGGTGAAGCTTTGGAGACAGCTCGATCGGTGCAGCAACTGCTCAAACAGATCGGAACCCTACAATCGGATGGCTCTATAATCTTTGAGGGCGATCGGTGGCAGTTTGCCTGCCGAGGAGATCTTGTCACGATTACCGTGAAGCAAGAGCAACGCCAAATTCTCCAAGTGGATGGCGGTAGAGTGGTTGTGTTTAGCCCAAACCAAGAAGAACGCGAGAAATTGCGGCAGTTTCGACAAGATGTTGCTAGGGATCTTCAACAGCCACAGCAGGAGCAACAACAGCAACGCCGAAATGGACTAAGCCATTAAGCTGTCCGTGGTTGGAAGCCAAAGCTAGTGCTTTCCTCGCTGATGCTTGGCAGGATTCCAATCTGAGCTATCAGTTACTTCTTCACCTGTAGGAGAGGGAGCGCACCTCTACGAATATCAAGTTGTCAAAATTTATACCTTAAAAGCAATCCTCTAACCTCCTGAAACGAGTTGATTTCTAGCTGACGAACCGGACGAGCTGCGCTAGCTACACACGGTAGCTAATAATTTCTGTGGGAAAGCGGTAGCAACGGTAAAAGTTAGATTTTTGCTCATGGAAGAGCCATTCTAAGAGGATGTTTGAGAAGTTAAAGATGTTACTAGATAAGCTACATAATTTGGTTTGAATAAATTTACTAAGAAGCTAACTGTTCCGTGAAAACATTGAGATGTTGATATATCTAAAGCATCAAATAACACAATAATTTCGTTTATCTTCTAGTTTTTATCATCGCTCAGGAGCCCTTTTTTGACCTAATAATTCAAGCGCAATTGTTGTCAAATATTTTGTTTTCTCAAAAATTTTTACAAAATTGAATTTATTGTATCTGAATTTGGTTTGATGATTTGTATGTAAGAAAAATCTATCTTCAGCCTCTTCTGAATCAGATGAGGTAGTATTGTCTCGATTTGCAGATCGACTAGACAAAAAGTAGTGCCAAAGACTTAAAAGTTGCAAGACTATCTAGCAGATTAGTGAATCGCAGATTAGTAACTCGAAGAAAGAAATTCAATGCTAAAGCGAACGTTACTACCTATGCATTTGTAAAGGTTACAGAATTCAGCACTTTGTTGAGTTTTGAGATCGTCAAATGCACTCTTTTATTACACTGTAACGATACTTATAGGCTTAGAATTTTGCTTTACTTTTACAGTTTTTTAGGAATACACCTACAATGGCACCTATTAAGTTAAAGTGTACCTTTAATGCTCAAGCTGACAAAGGACCTAAGGCTGACTTCACTCAGGATATAGAAGTTGAGGATACAGACCAAGCTGGTCTTTCTATTAAAGCTGGTCAGACAAGAGAGATTGAGCTTCAACCGCCAGATGACAATCGAAGTATTTCTTTTCTTTTAATTAAACCAAATTGGTCTAATCCTGAAAATTTGACTTACTTAGCCTCTGATGGAGAGAAATGGTCTGATCCAATTACGTTAGATCAACCTCATATTTATTTAGGAACAGGCTTAATCCGCTTGCTAGGTACTGCGCCAAAGCGTTTGAAATTTACTTACAATCCTCCTCCTGCTGCACAGGCTAAAAAGCCCGAACCTACTACTAGTGCTCAGGCTAATAAGCTTGATTCTACTAATGTTGAGCCAAAAAGGATTGAAATTTTGGTAGGACGTTCTGCCTCTACTGATACTTCTGCTCAGTGTAAACCGAGTATGAGTATGAGTAAATAGATAGGGAATTCTGCCAGAAGTAATTTGATGTTTTAAGTAATTAATTCTCACTTAAAAAAGGATGTTGTCGTGCCTATAACTCCTACTTATCCTGGTGTTTACATTGAAGAGGTTCCCAGCGGTGTACGCACTATCGTTGGGGTAGCTACATCTATTACTGCCTTCATTGGACGCGCCCGTCAAGGAACTACAGAAAAAGCGGTAAGGATTCAAAGTTTTGCTGAGTTCGAGCGTCAATTTGACGGATTATGGGTCGAAAGTGCAATGAGCTACGCTGTACAGCAATATTTCCTCAATGGCGGTACAGATGCTATCATTATTCGCGTTGTTGGGGCAGGAGCTGCTAAGGGGACTACTACAGTTGGCGGAATAGAGTTAGAAGCTGCTAGTGAGGGAAAGTGGAGCGAAGGTCTTCAAGCAGTTATAGATTTGGAAACGGCAGACAGCAAAGATGCCGATCCTAAGCTGTTTAATTTAATAATTGAGCGGCCAGATCCAAAGCAACCAACAAATAGACAACTAGCCCAAAAGCTGGAAGTGTTTCGTAACCTTTCTACCGATCCAAAAGCAGCTAGGTTTGTTACCAAAGTCCTGGAACAACAGTCAGCGATCGCTCGCGTTGCTGGGGAAGTTCCTAATGGGCGACCTTCAGAGGGCAGTGGTAGCTTTGGGCGTGGGGAAGATGGTGCAGTACCTACCTACGCTGAATACCTAAAACCTGAAAATCCTCAAGCAGGACTTGAGACTTTATTAGATAAAGTCGATCTCTTCAATTTGCTGTGTATTCCGCCCAATGTTAGAGGAACTACCGTTGTAGATAATAATGGTCAAAATTTACTATCGGAAGCTCTAGCTTACTGCAAAAAACGGCGGGCAATGCTAATTATCGATCCTCCATCTAGCTGGTCTAGTCCACTCAAGGTTCAAGCCGAAGACACGGGAGTAGATAGCTTCAGCTTTGGGCGAGATAAGAATGCAGCAATATTCTTCCCAGAGGTAATAATGCCCGATCCCTTAAGGGAGAACAACTTGGAAAGCTTTCCTCCGTGTGGTGTTGTAGCAGGTATTATGGCTCGTACTGACGCTCAACGGGGAGTATGGAAAGCTCCGGCTGGCATAGAAGCTACTATGATAGGTGTTAAACAGCTATCCTACAAATTGACCGATGGTGAAAACGGTCTACTTAATCCTTTAGGGGTCAACTGTTTAAGGTCGTTTCCAGTATATGGCAATGTGGTCTGGGGCGCACGTACCTTGCGCGGTGCAGACCAGCTAGCCGATGAATGGAAATACCTTCCAGTGCGTCGTTTTGCACTTTTCATTGAAGAAAGCCTTTATCGCGGTACTCAATGGGTAGTCTTTGAACCGAATGACGAACCATTGTGGGCGCAGATTCGCTTAAATATAGGAGCCTTCATGAATAACCTCTTTCGCCAAGGGGCTTTTCAGGGCAGCACTCCACGAGAGGCTTACTTTGTCAAATGCGACAAGGAAACTACAACCCAGAATGATATCAACTTGGGCATTGTCAATATTGTGGTAGGATTTGCCCCGCTTAAACCAGCGGAATTTGTCGTGATCAAAATTCAGCAGATAGCTGGTGATATCGCTACCTAAGGAGGAAGTCATGGCTCAGTTTAGCGTTAATGCCCAGCGGTTTGACCCGTATAAAAACTTCAAGTTCCGTGTCAAGTGGGATGGGCGGTATGTGGCTGGCATTAGCAAGATGGGGGCGCTGAAGCGAACAACGGAGGTGGTGAAACACCGAGATGGGGGAGATCCGAGCAGTTCTCGCAAGTCTCCAGGACGTACCGAGTACGAAGCAATTATGCTAGAGCGGGGCGTGACCCACGATACCGAGTTTGAGAAATGGGCGAATAAGGTTTGGAACTTTGGGGCGGGATTGGGTTCTGAGGTGTCGCTGAAAGACTTTCGCAAGGACATCATTATCGAAGTTTACAACGAGGCGGGGCAGTTAGCGATCGCATACAAAGTCTACCGCTGCTGGGTGTCTGAATATCAAGCCCTACCCGACTTTGATGCCAATGCCAATGCCGTAGCAATTCAGCATATCAAACTGGAAAACGAAGGTTGGGAGCGCGACCTAGAAGTGACAGAACCAACTGAGCCAAGTTTCACCGTACCTGCTGGATAATTTACTGGGTGGTGTGCCATGCGATCGCTATCAGCCGCAGAGTTATTAAATGTATGGGAGCAGGGACTCGCCCAACTCCCAGTGCAGAGGGCACTGACGCTGCTCGTGGCTGCTTGCCCAGAAATTCCATCAGAAGATTTGGCACGGTTGAGTATCGGTCAAAGAGATGCGCTGCTGTTGACGCTGCGAGAGTGGCTGTTTGGTTCCCAAGTCCAAAGTGTAGCAACCTGCCCAGTCTGTGGCGATCGCCTAGAACTCTGTTTCCAGGTTGCAGACATCCGAGTTGACACCTCCAATCCGGTGGAAACCTGCTCGTTACAAGTTGCCGATTATGAAGTGCAATTCCGCCTGCCTAATAGCCTCGATCTATTGGCAATGACTACTTCTTCCTCTCTGTGTGATACTGAAACTGCTAGCCCAGCAAAAATGCTGTTGCACCGCTGCTTGTTAAATATCTCCTCTGAGGGCAAGGAGCAGTCTTGGGAGCAATTACCCCCAAGCGCCATTAATGAAGTCGTGCAGCAGATGGCACAGATTGATGCTCAGGCAGATGTGCAACTCCATCTGGATTGCCCTAATTGCCAACATCAATGGCAGACAGTGTTTGATATTGTTTCCTTTTTCTGGACGGAAATTCATGCTTGGGCAGAACGGACGTTAAGTGAAGTTCATGCCCTGGCAACTGCCTATGGATGGGGCGAGCAAGACATTTTAGCAATGAGTCCTTATCGCAGGCGATTGTATCTGGAGATGCTGCTATGAGTGACTACTTGAACCATCTGGTTGCTAGAAATTTGCAGCCCATAGAAGCTATCCAGCCTCGGTTGCCGTCTCGATTTGAGCCGCCCAGCTTGAAGGGATTGGGAAACGTATTTCCCAGCCCTACCAATTCTCCAGAGGTAGAAGAGTTGATAGAAGAGGTGGAAGTTCAACCGCCGCCAGTCCAGCCGTCTTCCCAAAAAGAGATCGGACGTAAATTTATTGAGCGATCGCCTGTCACAGAGCGGCTAGAAACACCAGCAGCCCTACAGATGGAAAGCACATCTCCTCAAGCCAGCATCATTCCACCACCTCAACAGCCACAGGTAACTCCATCAGAAGTCAAAGACAGCTCCCACCCCAATCATTCCCCATCCAACATCGGTGAGGAAGCAACGCCAACCGATTCCCTACCAATAAAACCTTCACGACTTATTCATGCCAAGACGGATGAGACTACCTCTACTGCCAGCACCAAGACGGTTGAATCTCAAACACCAATTGAGCCAGCGATCGAACAGCAGGCAAGGGAAAAGGCGCATCCTCTCGTTCCTGCTCCCCCCGATCCACTGGAGGTCAGGACAACTCCTCAACCAGCGATCGTCCCGCAGGCTGAAGTCAAAAGAGCGATCGCTCCTCAGCCTGCTGCCATGACTGCGGCTCCATCCTCCGTTGTACCTAAGCAAAATATTTCTGTTCCACTAGTGCAGCCAGAAGTTAAGTCCCTTAGTCAACCCACTTTAGTTATAAAGGAATCTCTAAACCCAACACCTCCGACGATCCAAGTCACTATCGGTCGGATTGAAGTGCGGGCAATGCCCCCTGCAATTCCCCAGACTCCCAAACCAACTCCTCAAACTACAGTGATGAGTTTAGAAGAATACATGCGTTCGACAGGGAGAGGAGGAAAATCATGAGCAACGCTCTAGCGATCGCCGCTGTTACCAGCACTCTGCGCTCCTTATTGCAAAGACGGTTTGATGCTGACAACGCTGGTGGGGTTGTAGTCACGACCCGCCCTTTGGACAAAGTGCAAAATAACAATGGTAACGGCAACCAAGTTAACCTGTTTCTCTACCAAACTCAAATTAATGCTGCATGGCGCAACATGGATATGCCAGGTCGAACGCAGCCAGGAGAAACTGGATATCCTCCCCTAGCACTCAATCTTTTCTACCTTCTAACTACCCACGCCCAGGATGACGATTTCCCAAATCCAATCAGTCACCGCCTACTGGGTCAGGCAATGAGCCTGCTGCACGACTACACCGTATTAAATCCAGATGACATTCGAGCCGCACTACCCGCAGCTGAGTTGTTGGAGTACGATCTGCAAAACCAGGTGGAGCGCGTGCGGATTACACCCCAACCCATGTCCTTAGAGGACTTATCGAAACTGTGGATGATTTTCCAGACTCAGTATCGGCTCTCTGCTGCCTATGAGGTATCGGTGGTGCTGATTGAAAGCAACCGTCCCACTAAAATTCCGCTGCCAGTGTTGCGGCGGGGAGCGGGTGACGAAGGGGTAACTGCTCAAGCTAACTTGATGTCTCCCTATCCTACACTGACGGCGATCGCCTTTACTGCGATCGAAGCAGCACGGGTAAAACTCCCAGCCGCGCAAGCATCATTACTACAAAAACCTGCTGCCAATTGGGGAGATCGGCTGACGTTGCAAGGCTACAACTTGGATGGAAACAAGGTGGAGGTTCTGTTTAGTCATCCGCTGTTACCGCAACCTAACCGAATTACAATCGCTCCAGCTCAGCGGACAGCAACCCAGATCGATCTGACATTTAATACTGACCAGCTCAACACGCCCCCTGGATTTTATACGATCGCGGTAGAAGTGACCGGATCCCAAACAGGGCAGCCAGACCGCATCCTGATGACGAATGGTTTACCCCTAGCCCTTGCCCCCAAGCTGATACCTAAACTACCAGCAGTAAAAGCAATTACAGCCCGTCGTGCCAGTCCGAGCCGAGTCGTCTTAACTGTCACCTGTATTCCTCAAGTGTTTGAGGGACAACGAGTTGCTCTCGTATTGAGCTTGAGGGAAACAACCTTGACGGTGACAAACCCCCAGGAGGCGACGGTGAAGGAGGTTGCTTTGAGGATTAGCGATCGCGAACTACCAGCCCAGCCGATCTTTCCCAATCCCAGCGCCCCCAGTCCGAGGAAAACTGGCACTTTTGAAGTGGAACTGCTCGATATTCCTGCATTTACCTATACCTATCACATCCGCCCCCGCTTGCGAATTGATGGGGTGGATAGCCTTGTCATCGACTATTCAGCAATTGATGCCGTTTTAGATCGTCCCGATACAGCGATCGCTCTACCACTGACTTTTATTGAAGAAGAATTGGCAATTGAGTGAGGACTCCAGTACATGACTGACATAGAACACTGGGAAAAACAAAACGCCGAGTATCTCGCTACAGTCGTGGAGTGGGTGCGCCAGAAACTACTGAGTTTGGTGACTACTCCTGCACGCCAACCGCGATCGCTCCTGGATCGCCTGTTTCATCGCCCTCGTCGCCACGATCGCCATCGAAGCGATCGCGAGCTAGCAAAAGTTGCGGCGGCAATGGCTGAACTCGAAGCCAGCGAGCCACCTCCGGCGCTGATGCTACTGGGAAAACGCTTTGGGCTATCGCCTTTCGAGCGGCAGGTGTTGCTGTTGTGCATTGCGATGGAGCTGAATACAGAGATCGCCCGCCTCTGTGCCTTGGCGCAAGGTTCCCACCAGTCCTATCCTACCTTTGCCCTAGCAATGGCGCTGTTTCCCGACACCGCTGCTTGGGATGCAGTTTCCCCCGAACGTCCCCTGCGTTACTGGCGGCTGATTGAAATTAACCAGCCAGGTTCTCAGCCCCTGACAACGAGTCCCTTACGGGCAGATGAACGAGTTGTGAGTTATGTCAAGGGTTTGAATTATTTGGACGATCGCCTCACTCCCTTATTAGTACCCCTAGAAACGGCAGATGAAGATGTAGCGTTACCTCCATCTCAACAAACAGCAGTAGAAGCGATCGCCCAGCAATTGCGACAGGTAAACCGCCAGCACCGTTCCCCTGTGGTTCAACTGGTAGGCAGCGACTCGCCTAGTAAACAAATGGTGGCACAGCAAGCAGCAACAAAACTAGGACTGCACCTCTACCGCCTGCCTGTGGAACTGCTTTCAGCCCAGGCAAGCGAACTAGAAACCTTTGCCCGCCTGTGGCAGAGGGAAAGCCTACTCTTGCCCATTGCCTTATATTTAGATGCTCAGGAGGTGGAGGGAACTCCTCCTAGTGAAGGGCAAGCACCTCCCCTGCATCGCTTTCTCTCGCGTAGCAACGGTTTATTCTTTTTAAGTAGCCGCGAAATTCGCCCCCAGCTAGGCAGATCTTCGATAACGGTTGATATTGATAAACCTACCCCAGCAGAACAGCAACAGCTTTGGGCAACTGTCCTAGATTTAGATACGGCAGATATTCCAGCTTCACTTGCCAGCCAGTTCGACCTCAATGCGATCGCCATTCATCAAATTGCCCAAACAGTACAAGTTACACCTTGCACCGACGAACATAAAATACGCGATCGGCTTTGGGATGCCTGCCTTGCCAGTACTCGTCCCCAATTAGACATCCTGGCACAGCGCCTCGAACCCAAAGCTACTTGGGATGATATTGTGCTGCCAGTTGAGGAAACGAGTTTGTTACACCAAATTGCCGATCAGGTGCGACAACGCAGCAGAGTCTACGAAGACTGGGGATTCCATCTGCGGATGAATCGGGGTTTGGGAATTAGCGCCCTATTTGCAGGAGAAAGCGGTACGGGTAAGACAATGGCAGCAGAAGTCATTGCCAATGACCTGCGCCTCAACCTTTACCGCATAGACTTGTCGGCAGTCGTTAGTAAATACATTGGAGAAACAGAGAAAAACCTGCGGCGGTTGTTCGATGCTGCCGAAAGTGGCGGCGCGATCTTATTTTTTGATGAAGCGGATGCCTTGTTTGGCAAACGTAGCGAGGTGAAAGACTCCCACGATCGCTATGCCAATATCGAGATTAACTATTTGCTGCAACGGATGGAGGCGTATCGGGGGTTGGCAATTTTGGCAACCAATATGAAAAGCGCCCTAGACCATGCTTTCGTCCGTCGCCTGCGCTTTATTGTCAATTTTCCTTTTCCTGGTGCGGTAGAACGCAAAGCCATTTGGCAGGGGGCATTTCCTCTCGCAACTCCGACTGAGAGTTTGGACTTTGACCGCCTCTCGCGCCTCAACTTGACTGGAGGTAGCATTCATAACATCGCCTTAAACGCGGCATTTCTGGCTGCACGGGAAGACACTCCAATTACTATGTCCTTAGTGCTAGCAACTGCCAAGACAGAATTTCGCAAGCTAGATCGTCCCATTAACGAAATAGATTTTCGCTGGCAGACAGCCAATGGAGCCAAGGTATGAACGGCAATATCAATATATATATAGAACGCCTCATTTTAGATGGTATATCTGTGCCTCACGCTCAACGTCCTCTGTTGCAAGCTGCTGTAGAGGCAGAACTGGCGCGACTGCTGGCGGTTGACGGGTTATCTTCCCCGTTGCAGGCTGACAGTGTATTACCCCGTATTTCTGCGGGAGATATCCAGCTAAATTCTGATAATAATCCCACTCAACTGGGACAACAAATTGCCCAAGCCGTGTATCGAGGGATTAGAGTATGACGACTCAAACTGCTACCCGAACTCAGCAGCAAACTCCCACGGCATCACCTTTATCTCGCGGCGGGATCTTGCAGCGTAAATGCGCTTCCTGTGGGCAACACACAATTGCTGCTGGGGGAGAATGTGCAGAGTGTCAGAAAAACCGATCGCTCTTGCAGAGCCAGTCTACCAATCGGGAAGTAGCTTCGGAGGTGCCGCCAATTGTGCATGAGGTGTTGCGATTGCCCGGTCAACCTCTAGACTTTGACACTCGCGATTTTATGGAATCGCGCTTTGGTCATGATTTTAGCCAAGTACGGGTGCATACTGATGCCAAGGCAGCAGAGTCAGCAATGGCGGTGAATGCACTAGCCTATACGGTGAAACAGGATATAGTCTTTGGCAAGACTTATGCACCCAAAACAGTAGAGGGACAGATGTTATTGGCACACGAGCTTACTCATACCCTCCAACAGAGTCGGGTAGATGATGATAGTCCTCCTGAGACTTTGGTAATTGACGAACCAAGTAATGCTAGTGAGGATGAGGCTAGACAGGTAGCCGACACCTTTGCAACTAATAGTGGAACAAGGAACATCCCAAGCCCTACATATTCGATCGGTACCCGACTTGTACATCCCACCATTCAACGAGAACTTATGGCTTACAAGGGGGTGTACCAAGAATTGATTCCACCTGTAACTCCCGAAACTTCTTCAATCATTTATGAAACTTACACTGGGGATGCCCCAGACATCCAAGCGGCTCTGGCAGCTCTGATTGCAGCAAATAAAGTTGGTACAAGAGACGATGGCACTCGTATGTTTTTCTTCAATAAAAGTGCCACTAAGACAGATCTTAAATCGGCTTTTGCAGCAGCTGGCTATCCAAAATCTGCCGAGATGGCTGAAGCTATTGTGCAAAAGAACGAGATATTTCTCTACAGTAAAGGAAAGATCGTAACTATGGCCAGCTTTTTTGGTCTAATTGAAAGCACTCTAGGAAGAAAGCAACAACTCGTGGAACGGCAAACTAAGCGACCTCTGACCGATTTTGAACGGACTGAAGCAAAGCAGGTGTTTGGAAATAGCTTGAAATTTGATAGCGTTATCCTTGAAGAAGATCCTATTCTGACTGTTGATTGGAAGCTATCGCCCACTATTGCTCGTACTCCCTTCAATACAATTCATTTTCCACCAGGTTCATTCAGCAACAGTGGCTTTATGCCGTGGTTGATTCACGAGCTAACTCATGTCTGGCAAACCCAGCATGGAATATCAGTTTTCACAAAACTATACCATGCACTATTCAGCACATACAACTATGGAGGAGAAGCAGAACTTCTCCGCGCTCGAGCAGCAGGCAAAAAATTCACTGACTTCAATACAGAGCAACAGGGCGATATTCTCGAAGACTATTACAAACGGTTAAAAGCCGGTAAAAATGTCTCTGCCTGGCAACCATTCGTTAACCAGGTACAAGCTACAAGGTAACTTAACTTTTTTATAGACAGCTGACGGATACCTTAGTAAATGGAAAGTTGAGCTAATGGGCATGCGATCGCCTACCCAAACCAAAACCACCCCGTCTTTTACTCCTGTCTCTACAGGAATACTACAACGTAAGTGCGCTTCCTGCGGACAACACGCGATCGCAGGTGGTGAGTGTGGGGAGTGTCAGAAAAACCGATCGCTCTTGCAGCGCCAGTCTACCAATCGGGAAGCAACTTCGGAGGTGCCGCCGATTGTGCATGAGGTGTTGCGATCGCCCGGTCAACCTCTAGACTTTGACACTCGCGATTTTATGGAATCTCGCTTCGGTCAAGACTTTAGCCAAGTCCAGGTGCATACTGACGCAAAGGCAGCAGAGTCAGCACGGGCAGTGAATGCGCTAGCGTACACAGTAGGGCAAGATATTGTGTTTGGAGCCAGCCAGTATTCGCCTGGAACAATTACTGGGCAAAAATTACTCGCACACGAGCTAACGCATACCATTCAACAAACACAATTTGGTTTATCTAACATCTCTCAAGCGAAAACAGCGATTAGTAAGCCAGACGATATCTACGAAAAAGAAGCCGAGAAATTGGCAACACAAGTTGTTGAACTTAACGGCGCAGAACCAATACAAGTACAACGTCAATTATCTGGGGCAGAGCTACAACGTCTTGGTGACTTAAAGAAAGTTCCAGCAGGGCTGTCTTGTCCTATTCCTGTCGCCACAAGTTTACCATTACCAGTAGTAGTAGATTTGACATTTAACACCAATGTTTCTACACTCTCTAAACTACAAAAGGATCAAATTGAGTCATTTGTAGTTAGTTGGAATGCTTTAGGCAGTAATACAGATATTCAAGTAAATGGATACGCGAGCGTTGACGGACCTGATGAACTCAACTGGCAATTATCGTGTGCTCGTGCTCAAGCAGTTAGCCTGGAATTAGAGAGCCCAAGCTCAGGAAAAGTTCCGGGAGTACCAAATAACCGGATTCAGATCATTGCCTATGGAGAGACTAGCGAATTTTCTTCTAATTCTCTCGCCCCTAATCGCCGAGCTACTATCAGCACGGCTGCACCACTGCTACCAAGCTGCCCGCCCTGCCCTTCAGATGAGCCACGGCCAGTCGAGTGCCCTCCTTGCACAGTACCGTCATCACACATATGTGGTCCTGATATCGACTCGCAGTTGACAAAGGTTCTCGGGGAGATGCAAACTCATTTCCGTGGGCTAGGGGGGTGGGAGAAGCACCTGAGTTGCCAGTGGCTCATCACTCCCCCTATGGCTATCATGGCATGGGACATCCACGAACTCTTCCTTCCAGAGACACGATGGCTTCGCATGAGTCCATTTTCGCCACCTTGCGGACTACCAGCAGCTCCGGTCGGTGGTGATGTGGAAGACCCTAGCACATGCAGCAACAGCGTCCGAGTCGGTGGAAAATGCAACTTGGCCGGAACCGCCAACTACGCGACATTTGGAATCATGATGAAGGAGTGCTACACCTATTACAGCGGCTCGCCTACTCTTCCTAGCTGGAAGGTCAACATCCCGTTCTTCACAGAAACAGGGATGAAGTCATTCATCGGACTGTATAAGACAGTTACCTTCGATGATCCTGGTCCACCTACTGAATTCGCTGAGGCTACCTATAAAAGCGGTTCGCCGTCGGCTCGGCCAAGCACAGAAAACCGCAAGCACTGCTCTACTGCTTGCAGATTATCAGCGACTCCCCCTACGTTTACGTTTGTGTGGGAGCCGTATAAGGCACGCTGATCTCACGCTT
>ERZ1066120.588-NODE-588-length-31993-cov-45.810664_pt1 | contig 31993 bp, 32 predicted proteins | sample MGYA00382767_ERZ1066120 | MGnify/ENA primary metagenome ERZ1066120 (study PRJEB33369, sample SAMEA5778350) | biofilm metagenome | biome: Industrial cooling water; feature: Water cooling tower basin; material: Biofilm | place: United Arab Emirates | collected...
AACCACCTTCAGCTTCTAGCAACCCACTCTCGTAGCACAGGCATCCCTGCCTGTGCATTCTCATGTTATTCTTTCTTTACAAAAATTTACTTTTATTAATAAACCTAAATAAATATACTTAGGTAATATAACTGAATATGTATTACAAGTTTACAAAATCCTATCTAAAATTCAGTAGTAATTGTGATAAGATGATGACTATATACAAATAAAAAAAGATGACCAGTCTACCACAACCGGTCACATATATGTTTCGTCATCTTCTCGAAAGAGTTTATCCGGTTGCACGTTCCCAAAACGCAACAGGATGTTTTTCAATTAAATATTGTAACAGGCAGCACAGATTTTTAGTTGACTTTTGAGAAAAAAAGTTAGACGTACTGGAAATTGTGCTGTTTTGTTGTTTTACCTGATTTTTTGAGGTTGTCCCCAGATAATACGCTCGTTCTTGTAAATGGCAATTCCCGGTTTGGCGCCTTTAGGTTTGTAGACGTGCTTTGGTTGAGTATACACTACAGGTACTTGTTCACTTTGACGCGCACGGCTATAGTAAGCTGCGAGGTTAGCGGTGTGTTGTAAATCAACTTCATCTGGCATATTACCAGCTTGGAGACGTAAAAGCACGTGACTGCCAGGAATTTCTTGAGTGTGGAACCATAAATCGTAATCATTTGCAAAGCGAAAAGTCAGTTGGTCGTTTTGACGGTTGTTACGACCGATTAAAACTTCAAGTCCACCCGGAGTCTGAAAACGTCTAAAGTTAATATCTTTACTTTTATCGTTGCTGCGACTGCGGTAGCCTGTATCTTCGAGGTATTTTTGAGAGACAAGTTCATCACGAATTTCTTCGAGAGTTTCTAAATCTTCTGCTGTAGAGTAACTTTCAATTTGCGAAACAGCAGCTTCAACTTGTTCCAAATACTCAATTTCTGCTTCGACATCGGTAAGTAACGGTTCTACGGCGCCACGCGCACGCTTCAGCTTTTGATGCTGTTTATAAAGCAACTGCGCGTTAATCACAGCATTTTTATCTGGTTCCAGGGGAATAGTAACAGGTTTACCCGTCTCAAAATCAGCCAACGTTATTTTATCCATCCCAGGCGCCCACTCATGTAGATACGCCATTAATAAATCAGCATAGTACCGATATTCATCCGCGCGTTCGCTTTGTGCCAATCTTTCTTTAAACGTGTTTGCCTTCTGCCGCAACTTCTCTAAAAGATTATTGAGCTTTTGCATCAACTGATGCCGTAGCTGTGAAAACACTAATTGATTAAACTCAGTTGTATAGTAATCATTTAATAGTTCTTGAGTACTATTTGCTTTTTTAATTCCACCCCAACCTAATACTGTGTAACCAGACTCTAAATAACCTGGTTCAAACTGGTTAGCTTCGACTCGATGTAACCATTCTTGCCAACGTTGAAAGAATTTTTCCCACTCAAGAGTATTTAGCTTATCAGTAGTCGCATCCAAATCAATATTTGCCGCAACTAACATCGACTGTATTAACATCGGTGAAAGACCGCGATAATTTTTGAGCAACTGTTTTTTCAAGGCGCCAGGTACTAAACTGACCCGTTCATGCCAACGTTCAAAAGACTCACTCAAACTGGGGATAGTATTTGTCATGCTGGGAGGCGCCTCATACATCTGCCCAGTCAATACTGTACGAACGCTCGATTGCTGTTGATTTACTTGATGTGCAGTAGTAATAATCTCATTTTTAGCATTAGTAAGCACAACATTACTGTACTTACCCATGATTTCTATATATATATGATATACAGCATCTTCACCAGGGCGCCGAGCGAACTGTAAATCAACAACTCGTTCCCACGCGGCAATAGTCTCAACTTTAACAAGTGCCAAACCATTAAGCTGACTAAATAACTGCTGACTAAAAGTAAAAGTATCAGGAACTCTGGGAGGTGGGGAACCAATATGCAAACGCGCAGCTTGAGGATGCCAAGAAACCTCTAGCCATCCACGTCCCTTTAAAGTACGTAAAGCAATTGAAATAGTATTGCGGTCACGCTGGTAAACTTGTTCAACGCGCGAGGGTATCCAAGTTTCGCGCAGTTCGTTACAAACCGCAGTGAGAGTAGTAAAGTCAAAAGATTGCACAGCGATTTGTCCGTTTACATCAACCTACAAACCCCAGTATAACAATCATTCTTACTATTCTTGTGGAACAGGCATCCCTGCCTGTTTATTCCCTGATGTCATGCACAAGGTAGAAGCATCTTAAAGATTCGCTTGTAATACTATATTTAAATTACAATCTCCTTATTTTACCACAGAGACTCGACGGGCACAGAGAGAGAATAATTGGCGCCCACAATTAGGAGGAATGAACCACATTCCTGAGCGAGGATTTCCCGCTTTCTTAGACACGCTCGTACACAAAGAAAGAATTATTAAGATATAATCTACCAAAATATGGCATCAAATGAATTTGATATTAGCAATATATTTAAAAAAGATGGTGTCCATTTATTCATATGGGCGCCAAATGTTATTGTATTACCCATCCCAGATAATTGCTCAGGGTCTAGTACTTCAGTAGAAATTAGGGTTGACTTTATAAACAATACACCAAACTCATTTTACCTTAGTTCCGATAATACATTAACTTTAGAGCTATTGGCGCATACTGGGTTCAGTTTACTTATGAAAATCAATACCCTGCATGGGAACAGAGAAGCAGTTACAGCGACCCTATAGATATGAAACCAGTGTGGGAAAACCAAATTTACAATAATCCTAGAACTGACATATATAAAATAGAAGATGTCTGGGTAGGGGAGATGCATACACATCCTACTAAGTTTAATCTCATATAGAAATCGCGATAGTAACAAATATGACATGTAATAGCAAAGACTTGGAAGTAAATGATATTCCTATAGAAATATGGTTGCCAGACCTGATAGTAGTACCTGTCCCTGAAAATAAACCTGGCACTAACACTTATATGCAAATTGATTTACATCTTACCAACAATGCAAGAACTTCCTTTCGCTTCAACCCTAAAAAATTAATACTAGAACTTATTACATCGGACGGTCAAATATTGCCACAGCTACCCGATACAAATGAACCTTCAGCAAGTTTTTTATATAGATTAACTCATTTAATATCAAACTTAAGCAGTTCATTTAAACTAGGTAATTATTTAATAGTTCAGCCCAGAAAAACCGCGACTATTTCCATAAACATAAGGCTCTTTTGGCAGAATAACTTGCTAACTCTCGAATTTCACGCTTGCGACTTCAATTTACTTCAGTATAGACACTATTGGTTTTTTGATAAACTCCACCCAGGAAAATATCAAATTCGGTTTAATTATTTAAATTCTTATAAAAATATAGTTGACTCAGACGGGACAAAAGTAAAAATAGCAACAGAATTAAAAAATATTTACTTAGTTCAACCCCTATTAACTGAACGCAATATAATAGAAGTTGACGGTATACAATTTGAAACTATTGTACCAGAAAAAATAATAACAATACCAAAACAAGAACGGGGAGCAGAAACTTTAGTAAAGTTAGGGATGAGTATTACAAATAATACCCAAACCCCCTTTCGCTTCGATTTATTTGCCACTTTGATTCCCCAAATAGTAGGAGCAGATGGTTTAGCATTACAAAAAAGTTACAGTACTACATTTCTTCAAGCACCTAGAAAATTTGATTTTCCTTTTGCTATGCCAAGAGAAAGTGTGACTCTTTTTCCTTCTGCAAAACTCATGTGGCTCAAGCGTGGGCGCCTAGGGTTAAAAATTACTGCTGGAGATGGAGGCGACTGGCATTTTTGTAACCTTGAACCAGGTATATATCGAGTAAGATTTATATATAGTAAACGAAACGAGCGGGCGCCAGCAAACCCAAAAAGCACAGGTAAAAAATCATTAGAATGGATTTGTAAGAATACAGTACCCACACCCTTTGTAGAAATTTGTTTAAGCATAAACAGTTAAAATTACAAGTTTAATAGTCATAAAAACTGAAATACAGGGGTTAACTAGCAAGTTATATTTTAAAAATTTTTTCTTTGTGTACGAGCGTGTCTAAGAAAGCGGGAAATCCTCGCTCCTTATGTGCTTCATTATAAAATAATAATGATGAGGATAAAAAATATGACATTTGATGAACTAAATAGCACACAGGTAGAACTCGTCAGTCCCAATACAATACTATATCCTACCAGAGTATATCCTAGTCCAAAGAACAAAATAGGGGTTAATGTTCCAATCAAATACTATGTAAGTATCAACCACACTAATCAAGAATATTTTAATGTTAACTCCTTACAGGCATTTGTTCCAGAGTTTTTAACATCAGACGGTCAAATAGTACAGGGACGTTTAGTTACCAATGAGATTATCAGTAATAATTTGGAAAACAATCATAATACACAATCAAATTGGTGGAAAGTTAGACCTAATTGTCAGCTATGCCATTCGTAGAATTTCGTATTATTTAGATTGCCCATTATGTAGAGACGTTACATGTAACGTCTCTAGCGATATTTTATTACGGTCACGATGCCAGTCTTTTCTTCAATTCAGCCTCTAGCTGTTCATCACTAGTAACTAGAACCCAGCCTGGTTTTGCTCTAATAATAGCAAGGTAGTGTTGAAAAGCATCTTCATCATCAGGATGCTGTATTACATATTTCCTTAGTTCAGCTAAGTTAATGAAATTTGTGGAGTTCAATATCGTTAGATGATAAGTTGAATAGCAAATTCAGGTTTGTTTATTTTTGGTGTGTGTATGGGTTTTTGTTAAAGATGAAGTATATAAAGGCGGGCAAGGATGCCCGTTCCACAAGAGATTAAAATAATAGACCATTAGAAATCCCCTCTAGCCCACGCGAGTTCGGAGGTACAAGAGTATTTAATGCTCATTCCTGAAGCAAGAGCGCGGTATTTTTAGTTTCTTCAACTAAATTAAGATTTGGTAATCATTATTAAGTAGATTTTAAAAATAGATTTAAAAATAGAATATAAGCTACTTTTAAATATTTATAGTATAAAATCAAATAAACAAGTCATACCAATCATTCATTAACTCACCGGAATGCACCAGTGCCAAAAGAAAGTTTCATAAAGCTTCTGGCTAGGAGTTTGTCTGGAAATATTTATGCGTAATTATATTTAAGGATATTCTAAATAAAATCGAATAAAAGTGTTATATATAATACCGTAGAAGCGGATGTGAGGATTCAACCTATGTATAAATTTCAGGTTTGTGCTTACACGCAAACTGGTGAATCTATTGCTATAGTCGGTTCTACTCCTGAGTTGGGATTGTGGGACATTACTAAATGTGTTCACCTGCGTACAAGTGGCGATTGCTATCCAAAATGGTGGACAGACAAAAAAATCGACATTCAGTTATCTTTAGAGCTAGGCGCCCCTAAGAGAGTGGAATATAAGTATGTACGTCTCGATGCAAAAGGGCGTGGGCAATGGGAAGCTCTAGGTTCAAACCGTTGGTTGCCGCTCAAAGAGCAGGAGCAAAACAGTACTATTGTTGTGGATGATGGTGTATTTGGTTATTTGCAGCCTTATCCATTCGGATATATTGAGGAACCTGCTGCTCGTATTTATGGTGCTAAAATCCGGTAAAAAGTCTTAAAATCTACTAATATTTTTGAAAATACGGAGCATTTATAAAATCTGCATTTATATATTAATTATGTGATAAATATAACAATCAAACACTGGTCTGAAAAGAATTATAATTTATCTTTTATCTACAAAACGCGCTTTCATTTATAGACTAACTATTTTGTGTTAATTTAAAAATTAAGAAATATTACAGTTGTAAATATGGGTTGAAAAATCAATATCATCTGTTAAAATATAAATAATTAAACAACTGTAGGTCGAGCAGTTTTCAGATGGTAAAATCTTTATTGAGTGAGTTAACACATCGCTCTTACTCAAAAACAAAAAATCTTGACGGTACGCGTACTCCACAATTACGAATTGGGGTTGAAGCGAAATTGCCTTATCACTCATTCCTGTCAGATTGGGGTGATAAATATCAGTCAATAATGCGTACAGCATTAAATGGATTACAAAATGGTCAATCAGAGGATGACATTGAAAAAACTTTTCAAAGAAAGTTTGATATTGATTGGGCATGGGCTGATTCAGTAGCAAGTGATGCATCAGGAACATTTGACCAACTAAAAACAGCACGCGATTTAAGAATAAAAGCATTAAATGATGACCTAACAGCAGGTTGGAAATCTGTTGCTGCTACAATTGAGTTAATGGAACAACAATTAGCAAACCCCTCACGAAAAAATATGAAAGGGTTTGCAAGACGGTTAATGGGATTAGAATCAAAAGTTAGCAGACTTGAGCGGAAACAAGTTGAAAAACAAGAATTAGAACTTGCTAAAAGATTACATATATGCTTTGGCAGTTCCAAGCTGTTTAATGCTCAATATCATTTAGAAGAGAACGGTTACTCATCTCATGCCCAATGGCGTGTAGATTGGGAGAAAAAGCGTGGTGGAAACTTCTACAGTGTTGGTAAAGGCTCAGTTTCAGGAAACAATCCTGTAGCCAAAATATTTTATATAAACAACGATATATTTAATGTTATCTTTACTGTACCAAGATTTTTACGTGAGAAATATGGAGATACAGTTAGTCTTCAGTTTGAGGTATCTGGGCAACGTAAACACAATTTACTTTACGCATTAGAGTCAGGAAAACCAGTTACAGTTCAATGTTTTCGACGCGAACATAAAAACGACCCTCCGGGTCAACCAGTTTGCCGGAAAGGAAACCGTTCCCGGCAACGGGTTGACCAGTGGTATATACATTTAACTACTTATGTTCAAGACGTTCCGACTATTTCTAATATAAATAATGGTTGTATTGGAATTGACTTAAATGCTGAAACTATTGATGTAATTTATATTAAACGTGATGGAAATCCAGAAAGATGTCGTAATGCCATCAGTTTTGCAATTCCAACAGGTACCACCGGACAGAAAGAAGCTAAACTTCGTGATATTGTATGTGAAATTGTTAAGCTAGCAGAAATTTATCAATGCCCAATTGCGTGTGAAAACCTTGATTTTTCAACAAAGAAGAATCAATTGAGACATAGCGGCAGTAAAGAATATAATCGGATGCTGTCAGCTTTCATTTATGATAAATTTCGTTCTTTTCTTGTTGTTAGAGCAGAAAAATATGGAATCTTGATCTTATTTAAATCTCCATTCATGACTAGTGTCATAGGAATGGTTAAATATATGCAGAAATACGCATTGAATAGTGGTAGTTCTGCTGCAATGGTAATAGCTAGAAGAGCTATGGGTTTTCGAGAGTATATCCCCCAGAAATGGTTAAAAACTCTCACTACGTTTTTTCGACCGGAGGATTGGAAAGACGTAGGTTTTGGGGGAGGTTGGAGAAGGATTTCAGCATGGCTGAAAAAGTTCTTTGTCCGTAGACCCCGTATGTTTCAACTCGATACCGTACTTCAGTTCTTACTAGATTCCTTAGTAGCTGAATCTCAGAAAAAGACCCATAAAAAGCGCTCATCTGGGAGGTAGCAACAAGTCTGGGGGGAGGCAAAAGGGAAAGGTTAACCCTACTGAAGTTCAAGTTCCACTTGAACGAGAAGAAATGAAGGTTACGAATATAGGGGCATTCACCGTGGCTCCATAACTGGTGAAGGTAGTGATTTTATAAGTTATTGCCACTTTTTATCAGGTTTTTTAGTAGGTGCTAGGACGATAGCAATTATCTGCATCAACTCCGCGCGGAAGGTAAATACCCTCATTCAAATTGAAAAATTCTGTTTGCTGTGTTTTTCCGTCAATTATCCAATATTCCATTACTCCTGCAGCGGCATAAAAATCACGCTTGATAACGCGGTCAGCATATTCATGACCAGGACGCACAATTTCTATAACTAGTTCTGCTGCTCCAGATAAATACCATGAATGAAGTTGATTTCGAGTACTATTATTAGTAAAAAACATCACATCTGGCGTCAACCCATTATTCCCCAGACGCATGACAAAATCTCGGCTAAAGCTCCTACCACCAATAAGTTGAGCTATTCGCCACAACCCTGTTGAAAGTTCTTGACGAATTTCATTATGGTTATTTTCATCACCTCTATATCCTGCAATTAGGCTTTCAGGCTGGTATAATTCGCGTATCTTAATTACTGATTCTAAATAATCTAAACTTTCAATAATATTACTTGGCTGATGATTTACTAAAGCATAAGCAGCAGCAAGTGCTTCAACCCATTTATCTAACGGCGCCAATGCAACTGCTGCACCAGCACCCCAACCCTGTAAAATATGCCTTAGTAACAACCGACTTCCAACTATACTGTTGCCAACAATTAACTGCGAGTCGATTAGTTCTAACTTACCTTCGGCGCCGTAATCACAGAAATCATCGAATAATTCCCTCGTTGTTGGATATCCATCCTCTGGGTTAATATTTTGGTTTTCATGTTCAGCAAAATCATCTGACATAATATTTACTGGCTATGAAGCACTGTACATTTCTAATGTATAAGGTTGTATCAAAACCTCAGCAGGAATACCAAATTGGTTATGTAAACGTTGAATCATTTCTAATGTTAAAGCCTGCTGACGATTTAGTACTTCGGCGACCTTTGACTCACTTCCAATAGCTGGTTCTAAATCACGCTCAGATAATCCTCGACTTTCAATGTAATATTTAATCGCCTCAATTGGGTCTGGCGCCTCAATGGGATAATGGCGTTGTTCATAAGCTTCTACCAATGTAGCAAGAATGTCCAAGCGGTCACACTCAGGTGTACCTGGTTGTGCATCAAAAAGTGCTTCAATTTCAGACAGCGCCGCACGATAATCAGCTTCTGTTTTGATAGGACGCAGTTCAATCATCGTAATATCAACATTTTGGCAGACTATAGTTACATATTCAATATCAGTACATACGCTCTTGTCAATTATGCTTTACAAAAATAATTATGAAGATATGATTAGAGAATTTGTTTCGTACTGGTACTTATTACAAGGTCTGTATAAATAACTCAATACTAAACGTTGAGATTATGCGTAAATTACCTGTAGTATCTGCTTTTGCGCTACTGCTAGTTAACCCTTGCCTTTCCATTGCCGCTACAAAACCAACTCAAATATCTACTTTTTGCCGTAATGAGCTACAAAAAACTAGTTACGATAAAATTTCTTTGCTGACCAATGATTTATATTCGATGATATCCAATGGTCAAGTTGAGTCCAGTATTACTCAAATTAATAAAATTATAGATATTGCTCTTACCTCTAAAAGTAAAAGTTTATCTGATGACCTTGGGCGCCTGTTAGGAGATGATTTTACTTGGCGCCAGAATTCTCACATTGAGCGTTTAATAAAAATAACTCCTGTAGCAAAGAGAAGTGTGATTTTGCCGATGCTGGATAATATATCAGGACGGATACAAAGTCTTGATGCTGGCTATAGCAGTATTAAAATTCAAGCTTTTGCACAATTAGCTACCATTTATCATAGTTTAGGCGCCAAAGATAAAGCCAGCATATTATTAAACCAAGCGGTACAAATATCATCAGGAGTTCGGCTAACTGAAATGCGGGCAAATTTGTTAACTAGAATCGCGGGAACTTATATAGATATAGGTCAACCTAAACTGGGACAAAATACGTTAGCACAATCATATCAAGTTGCACTACAGTTTGATAAAGAGACAAAAGATAAAAAGCGTGAGTTTCATCCTTCTCTTCCTATCGCTTATACATATGCCAAATTAGGTAATTTTGAGCGTGCGCTAGATGTTGCCAAGTCCATATCTAACAGGCTTAAACAAGATGAAGCTTTAGGCGCCATAGCCAATCAGTATATAAAAATCAATCAGTTAGAACAAGCGCAAAAACTTGTACCAGCTATTATTAGTGAAAGAGAAAAAGCCAAATTACTTGGACAGCTTGCTATAGCTTATAGTCGTAGCAAAAATTTAAATCTAGCAGACCAATTATTTAACCAAGCAGTAAAATTTGCTAGTGCGAACATTGAGAATGACTTTATTTTATCAGGAATTATAGTTTCCTACGCGCAAGCTGGGCAAATAGATACTGCATCGCGAGCATTGGAATTAGTTCACGATAATTACACAAAAGGAAATTTACATCTTGTAATTGCAAACGAATATCGAAAGCAAAATCAACAAGCTGCTTCCGCACGCAGTCTGGAAGCAATGGTTGCTTTAGCGCAACAACAAGATGTAACGCGGATTGAATCGTCTATACAAACAGCAATAGAGATTAGTAATATTAATGATTATCATTCTTTATTTAACTCTTTACTCATTAAGTTAAAAGCTAGACCAGAATCATTAGATTATTTGGTTCAAGTTGCTTTAAGGCATAATCAGATAGATTTTGCTTATTTAATTGCCCAAACTATCGATAATCCACAAAGCCATCAAATAAATCGACTACTGCCTCGTATCGCAGTTGGTTATGAAGCAGCCAAGCAACCAGAGAAAGCTATACAAGCAGCACTTAAAGCCAATAATGTAAGTATTATGCCATATCAAGTATATGGATTAGCCCAAACCGCTACTGCTTTTCAAAAAACAGGACAAACAGTTCTTGCTGAGACAACTTTTAACCAAGCAATACAAAATGCCAATGCTTTATCGGATACAAAACTTCGTGCTGTCGCATTAACAATAATTGCGCGTGAGTATAATTCAGTAGGACAAAAGCAATTAGGACAGCAATTTCTTACGCAAGCAATTCAAACAGCAAAATCTTATGTGGCGCCGGATAAAAAAGAAAAAACTGAGTTGGTAGACTTAATATTATATATGTTACACGAAGCAAAACAATTTGAGCAAGAACTACAAGTAGCAATTGAAATTAATAATCCTGAATTGAATCTGAATTTTTCTGGTATTGCAATTGGCGCCTTGCGAGATGGGCAGGATGATTTAGCATTGAAAGCTGCACAATTTGAAACAAATAAAAAATTAAAAACTCGTAGTTTAATTGATATTGCAAAATTCCAAATGTGGCGCCAGCATAAATCTATAGGCATTGGGACTTTAGCTCAAGCCTTACTTGTAGCACAAACAATACCACAGGATAACCCTACAACTCACAATCCATACACCGATAGTAGAGCTAGCTTGCTTGAAGAGATTGCGCTGCTATATGCTCAAATTGGACAAAATAAGCAAGCTTTACAGGTGGCAATGGCTCAAAATGCTTCTGAGATTAATCGCGTTAAACAACGTATTAGTTGCTATTAATTTCTGACTTTGCTTTAGGTATGCACTGAAGCCAACACATGGGAATGGACTGACATTGTTACAATACTACCATACACCTTACATTATTACGAGCGCAAACGACTATGATGACTCAAGTAATGGTTCAACCCTCATCCTGGGTAGAGTCGGGAATTACAATTAGTCAGGTTAGGAATTTAAAGTTGTTCAAATTCACTAACGAACTACAATTACGCTTGGAAGAACTTAATTCTAGAAGAAAAGCTGGTATGCTTAACTTAGAGGAAGAAGCTGAACTAACGGGAATTTTAGAGCTTGATAGAATTTTTACTTTGCTTAACGCTAAAATCATTGCTGATTCATGACCATTAATAACGCAACTAGAAAATTAGTTAGAAAAAGAGCAAAGTATCTTTGTGAATACTGCCATTCATCAGAAGAGGCAGGTGCAGCTTTATTTGAAATTGACCATATAACTCCCCAGTCTCTTCCCAATTCAACTGACGAACTGAATAATTTAGCTTTGGCTTGCCAACGTTGTAATGCATATCGCTACAATTTTACAACAGGTGTTGACCCAGAAACAGGAAGCACAATCCCACTATTTAATCCTCGTGAACAAAATTGGGCAGATCATTTTGTTTGGGCGCCAGATGGTTTAACAATTATTGGAACTACTCCAACAGGGCGAGCTACTTGTAATCGTTTAGACTTAAATGATGAACGTAACAATGAAGGTTCTATTATAAAAGCGCGTCGTCTTTGGATAAAAGGTGGTTGGCATCCACCTTCAGAAGACCTACGGCAAGAAAGTTAAAGCGCACATGGTTTGGTAGTGCTATTTAGAATTTTGGTCTAAGGATAAGTTTATGTAAGGGGGCAGGCAAGGTGGCAGGCAAGGATGCCTGCTCCACAAGGTTTATGCTACTAAGGCGCCTAGCTTTTCTAGAACTGGTTTTGTTGATACGATGTGTCTTTCTAAGCCTAGTTGTTTTGGACTAATGCCTAGTGCTAGGGCTATTAGTTGGGGTAGGTGTAATATTGGTAGACCTAGTTTTTTTCCAATTACTTTTTCGACTTCGGGTTGACGTGAGTCTAGGTTGAGGTGACATAGTGGGCAGGGTGTGACTATACAGTCGGCGCCTGATTCGATAGCATCCTGTATGTGATTACCTGCCATTTTAAATGACTCGGTGGTGGCATAACTGGAAAGCGGCCAGCCACAGCATTGTGTACGACCTCGGTAGTATATTGGTGTTGCTCCGACTGCTCGAAACATATTTTCCATTGCTTCGGGTCGGAAGGGGTTATCGTAACTGTTTTTAGAAGCGCGCAGTAAGTAACAACCGTAGAACGCAGCGCATTTTAACCCGCTTAATTTACGAGTTACGCGGTTTTGAATTTCTTCTATACCATAGTCTGCGACTAAAGCATATAAAAGGTGTTTGACTTCGCTGCTACCGCGATATGGCAAACAGCCTTCTTTTTGCAATAAGCCATTGACTTTATTGATATAGCTGGGGTCGTTTTGCTGGCATTCTTTTAAGCGTTCATCAACATGCCCTATCACACCTTGGCATGTACTGCAATGGGTTAATAAAGGTAAATTTAACTCTTCTGCTAAAGCTATGTTGCGCGCGTTTACTGTATCTTCGAGTAATTGCGAGTCTTCTTTGAAAGTGCCAGAACCACAGCAAGAAGCTTTTTTAAGTTCTACTAGCTCAATATCAAGCGCACGTGCGAGAGCAGTTGTAGATAAATGAAGCTCTCCACAAGCTCCCTGAGCAACACAACCTGGAAAATAAGCGTACTTTAATCTTTGAGATACCATAGTATTTTACTAAAATAAAGTAATTTGCTGAACATTAATACTGTTTTATCACTGTCACAAGTATAACTATCAGGCGCCGGATGTCAGTCCCACATTTGAACCAAAGCAAAATTCTGTGACGCTGGAAAACACGAAGAAATGTTAAGCGCATTAGAGTCGTGTACAACCGCATGACGTTCAGTTCAACGTAAAACTCATGTAACCATAACAAACAGCGCATCGAATGTTATATGCTTGGGTTTGTGTATTTAATCTTTTATTCCTATGTCAAAAAAATAGAAATATAAATTGATTGATATTAACTGGGTAAGCGTGTACGTATTTCTCGCGCTTTCCGATAAGATGTAATATGCTTTCAAAGCAATTGCCCACGACAAGCGCATTATAGCAACTGGTTGAGGAATTTAACTATGAGCCAAACGGAAACTTTTGAAAAGGTCAAGAAAATTGTTGCTGACCAACTGAGTGTAGAAGCGTCTACTATCAACCCCCAATCCAACTTTGCCAACGACCTAGGGGCAGATTCCCTTGATACTGTTGAACTAGTAATGGCTTTGGAAGAAGAGTTTGATATCGAAATTCCCGATGAAGCCGCTGAAAAGATTACCACCGTTCAAGAAGCTGTGGACTACATCAATAACAAAGTTACCGCATCCGCGTAAAACAGTGAAAAGTGCTGAGTGCTGAGTGCTGAGTGAATAGTTAGGAGTTAGGAGTTAGGAGTTAGGAGTTAGGAGTGATGAAACTTTATTTTGCCACTCAGCACTCAATACTCAGCACTCAGCACTCAATACTCAGCACTCAGCACTCAGCACTCATCACTCAGCACTGAATTAGAACTATCGTCATGGCAGAAGATTTTAAACGTAAACGTGTTGTTGTAACTGGTGTTGGCGCTATTACACCAATTGGTAATAATCAGAAGGAATATTGGGACGGACTTACGAGTGGACGCAATGGTATCGGGAACATAACCCTTTTCGATGCCACAAGTCACGACTGCCGTATAGCCGGTGAGGTCAAAAACTTTGACCCGCAAGATTTTATGGACCGCAAAGAAGCCAAGCGGATGGATCGGTTTTCGCAATTTGGGGTTTCAGCAGCAAAACAGGCACTTCTAGACGCTCAATTAGTTATCAATGACCTGAACGCTGAACAAATCGGTGTCATGATTGGTTCGGGTATTGGTGGCTTAAAAGTGATGGAAGAACAGCAAACTATTTACCTCAACCGAGGTCCCGACCGCTGTAGTCCTTTTATGGTGCCGATGATGATTGCCAATATGGCATCGGGTTTAACCGCGATTCATATTGGCGCCAAGGGACCAAATTCCTGTCCAGTAACTGCTTGTGCAGCAGGTTCAAACGCAATTGGTGATGCGTTTCGGTTGGTGCAAGGTGGATATGCCCAAGCGATGATTTGCGGTGGTGCAGAAGCAGCGATTACGCCTTTATCGATAGCTGGTTTTGCTGCGTGTAGAGCGCTTTCGCTTCGTAATGATGACCCCACAACAGCATCGCGTCCCTTTGACTTAAACCGCGATGGATTTGTAATGGGCGAAGGTTCGGGTATTTTAGTATTGGAAGAATTACAACATGCTTTAAGCCGAGGCGCCCGCATTTATGCGGAAATCGTCGGTTATGGTATGACGTGCGATGCCTTCCACTATACATCCCCACCACCCGGTCATGAAGGTGCCGCAAGAGCAATGCGTATGGCACTTAAAGATGCGGCAATTTCCACGACCGATGTGAGCTACATTAATGCTCACGGTACAAGTACCCCAGCCAACGATTCCGCAGAAAGTACCGCCGTTAAAACCGTATTTTCTGAACATGCTAAAAAATTAGCAGTTAGTTCAACAAAATCGATGACCGGACACCTTTTAGGCGCCTCCGGTGGTATAGAAGCAGTAGCATCTGTACTCTCTATAGCCAACGACCGGGTTCCACCCACAATTAACCACAAAACCCCAGACCCAGAATGTGATTTAGACTACGTAGCAAACGTTAGCCGAGAACTAAAAGTTGATGTTGCATTATCCAACTCATTTGGTTTCGGTGGACACAATGTCACGCTAGTCTTTAAGAAGTACATCCCCTAACAATTCGCTTTGGGGATAATGAAAAAAGTTGCTTAAAAAAACTTAAAATTTCTTTAGGCAATGTTAAGTCAGAGAGTGCTAACCCGTCGTTAAGAACAATCGTATTATGGCTGTTGCAACCCAAACCCCCACCAAGACCCTAGAAGAAATTTGTATTAACTCGATTCGCTTTTTGGCAGTCGATGCCGTAGAAAAAGCAAAGTCTGGACACCCAGGACTGCCTATGGGCGCCGCTCCAATGGCATTTGTACTCTGGGATAAATTCATGCGGGTTAATCCCAAAAATCCAAAGTGGTTTAACCGCGACCGTTTCGTATTGTCCGCAGGTCACGGGTGTATGTTGCAGTATGCACTGCTATACCTAAGTGGATTTGATAGCGTGACGATAGAGGATATCAAGCAGTTCCGTCAATGGGGGTCACGCACCCCTGGACACCCAGAAAACTTTGAAACAGCAGGTGTAGAAGTTACCACCGGACCATTAGGACAAGGTATTGCTAATGCAGTCGGTTTAGCAATGGCAGAAGCTCACCTAGCAGCAAAGTTCAATAAACCTGATGCCAAAATCGTTGACCACTACACCTACGTAATACTAGGTGATGGTTGTAACATGGAAGGGGTTTCTGGTGAAGCGTGTTCTTTTGCAGGACACTTGGGATTAGGCAAACTAATAGCTCTGTACGACGATAACCACATCTCAATTGATGGTTCTACAGATGTAGCATTCACTGAAGACGTTTCTAAGCGTTTTGAAGCATACGGTTGGCATGTACTACACGTCGAAGACGGTAATACAGATTTAGAAGGAATTGCAAAAGCAATTGAAGAAGCAAAATCTGTTACAGATAAGCCTTCAATGATTAAGGTGACAACTCTCATTGGTTATGGTTCACCCAACAAGCAAAATACTGCTGGTGTTCACGGCGCCGCATTAGGTGGTGATGAAGTAGCACTTACCCGTCAAAATTTAGGTTGGGAACATGAGCCTTTCGTAGTGCCTCAAGATGCTCTCGACCATATGCAAAAAGCTATTGAGCGTGGCGCCAAAGCCGAAAGCGAATGGAACAAAGCTTTAAGTGACTATAAAGCTAAGTATGCTTCTGAAGCAGCTGAATTTGAACGTTACATTAGCGGCAAACTTCCTGATGGTTGGGAAAAGGTATTACCTACCTACACTCCTGAAGACAAAGGTGTTGCAACTCGTAAACATTCCGAAACTTGTCTTAACAAATTAGCAACAGTACTACCTGAGTTAATTGGCGGTTCGGCTGACTTAACCCACTCCAACTTAACCGAAATTAAAGGTAAAGGCGACTTCCAAAAAGGACATTACGAAAACCCCAACGTTCACTATGGTGTACGTGAACATGGTATGGGCGCCATTGTTAATGGTATGGCACTACATGGTTCAGGCTTAATACCTTACGGCGCCACCTTCTTAATTTTCACCGACTACATGCGTGCTGCTATCCGCTTATCTGCTTTATCCGAAGCTGGGTCAATATGGGTAATGACTCACGACTCAATTGGACAAGGTGAAGACGGACCAACACACCAACCAGTCGAAACAATTGCTTCATTACGCGCAATTCCTAAACTCACAGTAATTCGTCCTGCTGATGGTACAGAAACTTCAGGCGCCTATAAAGTCGCAATTGAAAAATCAAAAGCTAACGCTCCTACATTACTAGCCTTCACCCGTCAAAACGTACCTAACTTAGCAGGTTCGTCAATTGAAGGAGTAACAAAAGGCGCCTACACAATTGTAGATAGCCAAGGAACACCTGACATTATCTTAATTGGTACAGGTTCCGAAGTCAGCCTTTGTGTAACCGCTGCTGAGAAACTCACCGCTGAAGGTAAAAAAGTTCGTGTAGTATCAATGCCTTCTTGGGAATTATTTGAAGCTCAAGACGAAGCTTACAGAGAATCAATTCTTCCCAAAGCTGTCACCAAGCGCGTATCTGTAGAAGCAGGTGTAAGCTTCGGTTGGCACAAATACGTTGGTACCGAAGGCGCCACCGTTAGCATCGACACATTCGGTGCATCGGCGCCTGGGCCAGTTTGTATGGAAAAATTCGGCTTCACCGTTGACAACGTACTAGCAACAGCCAAAAAAGTACTAGGCTAATATCTCCAACATTCGTGTATGTACTAAATACACCTCTTGTGGGGTGGGCATCCTTGCCCGCCCCTTTTTTTCATTTGTGCCTTGTGGAACAGGCATCCCTGCCTGTGCATTAAATATATTTTTTACCACAGAGGCACAGAGTACACAGAGGTAAGGTGGGCATTGCCCACCATACGAAATATAAAAAACACCCATGTCCATCACCAAAATTACCGACAAACTCCGCGACTTCAACTTAATCACAGAAGAAACCTATCAAAAAGTAAAACAATTAATTGAATCATCTGACATAACCCGTTCAACACTAATATATGAAGTACAACAAGATGCAACTAATGCTTCACATGGAATATTTACACCTACAAATATCACCTTTGAGTGGAAAAGTGAAACAATTGCAGAACTTGCTTTAACTTTCAACGATAAGCGTTATAGCACAAAGCTCAAATTTCGAGGTGAATCTTGGGATGATAACAAATTCTTTGCTTTTCTTCAACAGATAATAGAGGAAAACAACTCAGAAGGTAAATTTTACCCAGTTTACGAAACATCTTATCCTATCGGGTATATCTTCCTCAATGATTTCCAAAAAACATTGCTAGAACAAGATAATATTTTCAATTTTAGCAGGTTTGCGTAGCATATCTGTCTGGTGATGTGCTGCGGTTAGGCGCCTTTGTCACCCCCTTAAGTAAACAAGTTTATATCCTCTAGGAAAAATCGACCATCTTGTTTTTGACTCTCACGAGATTTCTCAATAATATCGCTAAACTTGGAATTTAAAGTCAAGCTAAAACTTTCAATATCAGCATCTTCAACTGGAAGTAAAACCGCTACAGGTTGACCGTTACGAATTATAACCAACGGTTGTTCATTTGTACTGTAGTTTTCCAGTAATGCTATAATTTCACTTATTTCAACGGTTTTCATAATTAAATTATTTTTTTTATATGGTACTATTATCAGGAATTTTTAGTGACACCCCCATCAATACGCAAGAAATTCCTCAAAAGCTTTTAGACATCCAAGACAAACAGCGCAATAATCCTCTACCCTGGAAAGGACAATTTTCTCCACAATTAATTGAAACACTCATCAAAAAATATGCTAACAATAGCAGTGTCATTTTTGACCCCTTTCTAGGTAGCGGAACAGTTTTATATGAAGCAGCAAGATTCGGTATAGAAGCACATGGAACAGATATAAATCCAGCAGTTTTTACTCTTGCTAGCATTTATAAATTTACCAATATTCCTCAGAAACAGCGTGAAATATACACTAATAAATTTCTTGAGCAGTTAAGGCTTGAGATTCCTGATAATACAATGCCACTGTTCCAAAGTATAAATTTACAAGAGGATTTGGCGCCGGACGAAATCAAGCAAAAACTCGTTAAACTAAATCTTTGGAAGCTGCATATTCATTAGCTGCTGATGATGTAAAAAATGATATTAAAGATGCCATTACAAAAGCTGGCAAAGTAGAGCCATCACCTTACTATAATCCAGAAAAATCACGTAAATAGGAGCGAAAGTCCGTTATGCAGGATAGAGCTTATGTTTGAATTGCCTACTCCACATGGAGATAAACTAGTTGCACTACTCGATAATAAAAAACTACCTGCTATAGATAAACCATGTGTTGTAAAAGCAATTGAACGCTATAAGAATTGGATAGAAACGCTAATAAATATCAGCGGTGGCATGGAAGTTGTGCCAAGTATCATATCACATTTAACGTCTTATAAGCGATATATAGATGTTGAATTAACTTTTGATAGTAAAGACGATTTCTTATATCGCCAGAAGGGTCAGTTAAAGCTAGATAACTCAATTATTGAAGAATTTCTTCCTATCTTAGTAACAACAGTCTTTGCAGATTCATTAAAAAATAAAGACCTTTCGTTTGGATCAACACAATGTTTTTCGTCACTACGGTTTGAGTCAAACTTGAGAGCAAGTCCACAAGGTGGTGGTATGAGTATTCGAGCTAAAGACCAAGATTTTACAATTAATAGAAAAATATTCATCCAAGCCTCTCACAACCAAAATTTTAGTGATAGTGTCATAGACGAAGCAAATATTGCTTATATCACGGCTGAATGCAAAACGAATCTTGACAAAACTATGTTTCAAGAAGGCGCCGCGACTGCATATGATGTGAAAAATAGTGTCCCAGGAGCAAAGTATTTTTTGATATGCGAGTGGCTTGATATGGCGCCTATTAGCTCATCGCTCACAGCAATTGATGAAATTTTAATTCTCAGAAAGGCAAAGCGTTTACCATCTAACATAAGAAGTGCGTACACTAGTGTAAAGGGAAGGCAGCAAAACCGTGAAACTTTCGTAAAGTACCTTGATGACTATCCGTTTGCACCATCAGTTTTTATTCGCTTCTTAAGTGAAATTGAACGTATGATAGGGCACGACGAGCTAGACGAACAAGATGTATTGTCAAAAGGTTATTTTTAGATTTCGGACTGATGCAAATGAATAACGAGAGGTTATATACCGATTTATCAAGCTTTACCTAACTTAAGTACACTTGTAATAAAAATCATGACCGAATACTTAGCTGGCAAACAAGCAACCACAGAGCAATTGAATGAATGGATTGAGTATTTTCATACTAATGGATTTATAGTTATTCACAACGTGTTGGCACCGGAACTATGTAAACTTCTAAGAAATGATTTAGATGAAACTCTCAAAATTACAGAAGCAGAAAAATATAATCCAGCAAAAAAGTTGATGAAAAAGAGGATGTTTGAGCATTCTCGACATAATCTAAATTTGTTTGCACTCGAACCGATTGTTACCTTTGCAGAGCATTTAATTGGTGGTGCAAACGGAGCAGGATATTCTATGCACGATGGACTCCCTAACGCCAATGCGGTTCACGTTATCCACAATAATTCATTTATAGTTCCTCCGGAAACAGATGGATTAGCGAAAAATGCATGGCATCAAGATGATACTCCTCACGTCTTGTCACTTGACGGCAAACCTTTAACAAATATTCGGCTCAACGTTCTGGCATTTACCGTCAATTATTATTTAACTGACGTGCTATCAGTAGAAAATGGGCCAACACAAGTAATTCCAGGTTCACATTTATTTGGTAAGTTCTGTGATGGTGATATTTCACAGTACGAAGACCAAGTTCATAGCTGTTTAGGAGCGATGGGTTCAGCAGTTTGTTTTAATAACCAAATATGGCATCGTGGTTCTAGAAATTCTTCTGATGTTGCTCGCTACATTACACAGGTTACATATGCAAAGCGACTAATTGGGCACAAATACGAATCATGCATGAATTATCAAATGCCTAGCCATTGTTACGAAGGAGCGGATGAAAGATTAAAACGACTTTTGGGATTTTTACCTAAAGGCGCCTATAGTTGATAATACTTTAATATATATGTAAAGTAGACTTAAACTAGCTGATGTATACACCTGTCATTTTAATCATCAAAAAATGGTGTGTATAGGTATAAATAGGAATAATTCAGACATTTGTGTTCAAAAACTCATGATTATATAATTAACATTTGTTAAAATTTAGTAGACATATGCCACTCAATATCCGAAACTGTGCAGCGACACTAGCTTGTTGCTCACGCTTCGCTACTCCACGTAGATTAATTTATCACAATAGTATCGGCGCCTGTTTTTAGAAAAAATGTATGACAAAGACTCAAATTGCATAAGTTGGCGCCGGACAGGAATAATACTATATATGGTGAATTTGTTAACAATATAACTTATGCGTAAGTATTACCACTTATTGAGTGCTTTATTCGTTAGTATTGGCGTTAGTATTTCTATACCATCGCAAGCACATTCATATCCTCTTCAAAACGCGGGTCAAAATATACGCAAGAATATAAACTTCAAAAAGTTACAGAACTCAGGGAGATAGTAAAGAACCCTAAATTATCTGAATCTTGGACTCTTCTAAACATTACCTTAAAATCACAAGTTTATTCAGGTAGTCAAAATAAATTTCCGCCTCCCTACACTTCTCCCTACGATATACCTGGGTTCGACCCTTTACGAAGCAGACCCTAACCATGCACGTCAGCTAACAGGACACAGCAATATATTATTTTATAGTACACAAGAATTATGCTTTAAGGTTTAATAGTAATAGGATTGGGCACTCATAATAGCATTCTATCTCAATCATCAGCAGGAAGTAGAAACGTATTTACAGCAACGACAGCAGCAGGCACAAGCAGTTCGGCAAATGAACGAGTCTAAATTTGACCCTCAATGGTTTAAATTTGGAAAACTGGCTTTGAATTAACTCTTTCTTCTCTTTCTTCTCTTCCTTTGTGTACGAGTGTGCCTTTGTGGTTTATTCCTCTTCTCTCTGCACTCTGTGTCTCTGTGGTAAAAAAATATATATAGAATTCACAGGCAGGGATGCCTGTTCCACAATATTATATTGTGTTTGTTTTACAATGTTATATTTTTTGAAGTCATGACTGCCATATTGAGCAATAACCTTCATAAACTAGACGTTTGTCACATCCTGCATTGGCGCCAGAGCGGTAAGAGGGCACATAGAACTATAATTTATTTAAATCTTCTAATACTTCAGATGCTGATTGATATCGTTCGTTAAAGTGATAGCAAACCATTTTATCTAATATATTCCCCAATTTGTCGCTGACTGTAACTAGATGGCGCCACTCTACATTTCCTGTATCAGGGTTAATATCTAAAGCTTGTGGTGCTACACCTGTTAAAGCTTGAATACCTATCATTCCCAAAGCGTAAATATCACTGCTCAAACGGGGATGTCCTGCTAGTTGCTCCGGTGCCGCATATCCACGTGTGCCAATTGCTACAGTTGCTAACTCAGTCTCATTACTAGGTGGCTGCATTTTCTTAACGGCACCAAAGTCTATTAGCACTAAGTTATTATCTTGAGAGTTACGAATAATATTGTCGGGTTTAATATCACGGTGAATAACTCGGTGTTCGTGAACAAATTTCAGAACTTGTAAGACGCTTTTGAGCATTTCGGTTACATATTCTTCGTCTTGAATATCGCGCGCAGATAATTCTAACTTTAGCGTTTGCCCCCTTACATACTCTTCTACTAAGTAAAATTCGTTGTTCTCTTCAAAATATGCGAGTAAGTCAGGAATTTGTATATGCTTACCCAATATTAATAAAATCTCTGCTTCAGCATCAAACAACCGACGTGCGACTTCCATAAAACGAGCATCGCGACGTGCAGGCATTAATTGTTTAACTACACAACTTGGCTCACCCGGACGCTGAGTATCTTTAGCAACATAAGTAGAACCAAAACCTCCAGACCCAAGCACGCGCGTAATTTGATATCTTCCACTTAATAAATAATCACCTGTGTTGCGTTGAGGTGGAGTGTCTACAACATCCCCACGCAGTTGTGTATCAGGAAGACGAGTTGGTTCTTTGAGTAATGCACTCAGTTGAGCTATTGCTTCTTGTTGTTTTTCAACTTGAACGATAATTATTCTTGTTTCTATTTCGGTACGATAAGCTAAATATGCCACTGTACCAATACCTGTCATTAGTAACGCAATTGCGGGTGGTACTACTGGTACCCATCCTGCTTGTAAAAATAAGAAATAGCATATTCCTAACAAGGCGCCTAAACTAGTCCCACCTGCAACTAAAAACATTAACGGGTTACGGAAACGCCAACCTACTGCCCCTCCCACAAGTGCCCAAAGCCACACCCAGCCAATTTCCGCAAAATCTGTAAAGTACCAAATCAACGGTTTATTATCGAGTACTGTACTGAGAATATTGCTTACTGTCTGTGCTTGAATAAACACAGGTTGTGTACCAAGTGGCTGTTTTGATAAGGCGCCGTATGGTGTTGAAACTCCTCTATCAATACTGGGGGCGATGTTACCAATAATAACTAACTTATCTTTTACTAAATCTGGATTAACTTGATTGGTAAGAACTTGCGTTAGGGTTACTTGTCGCGCTAAATAATCAGGGTGACGATAGTTTAGCAAGATTTGATAACCGCGTGAGTCCCAATCTTCGTAACTACCGGGTTTACCTTTTAAGCGGGGTATAACCTTGCCACCTAAAACCCAGTTTTCATCTTTGTTGAACTTGAAGTGAATATTTTGTTTCTCTAAGTAAGCTATTGAGACTAATGCTGCAAATGAATATTTCGTATTACAGTTCTTATCGCGCGAATCAGCAAATAGTAAAGCGCGACGAACTGTACGGTCGTTTTGGTCGGGTACCAGGTCATTAAAACCGATATTGTCTCTAGAAAAATCTAATGGTGGGGCAATCTCAGAGTTTTTATGACTACTTAACTTACAGGCGACTATTAGTTTACTTTTATCTTTAAGTCCGGCGCCTATACCCAAGTCATTAGGGCGATAAATATTTAAACCAATTACACGCGCTTGATAAGACTCTAAGATAGTAAACAACTTGTTAAGCGTTGTAACTGGTAACGGATGTCCAAATTTTTGTTTATCTGGTTCGTCTACTGTCACTACTAGCAAACGATTATCAATATCATTTACAGGACGTGAACGCAACATTTGGTCATATGCCGATATTTCTAACGGTTGCAACCAAGTTAAATGACGGGCACCTGTTATTAAAGCTGTAACTCCTACACTTGTAGCAATTACCACCATTAACTTATTGATGGGGTTACTGCCCTGCGCTGCTAAATTTTTCGGCTTTGAGTCAACCGTAATAGCACTATGCTTATCTTTAACAAGCGTTGCACGGATTTTTCTAAAAAGTCCATTCATCACGGCGTTGCAATACGTTCCTAAAAGTGGTAGATGTTGCAGACTGGGCAGTTGCAGTTACATAGCCCTAGATATTTAATGTAGCAATTTATTTACTGTATTGGAATATTTCTACGCTAAAGAAACCGGGTTTCTACGCCACATCATCATTTTTATCACAGATTTCAATGAAGAAACCCGGTTTCTGAGATTTTATTTATTCCTTTAGTTAGTGGTTTAATAAACTCAGACATATAAACTTTATAGAATATATTAATAAAATCTCAATATGGAACAAACTTTAAGATGGGTTATATCTAGACCTTGGCTACAACCTTTTTGGGAAAAAACATTAAAGCTTTGCCATGCGGGTATGAATGTTGGAGGTGGCTATGCAATCAAAAACAGTGGTGAAAAGCAGGCTCTACACTGGTATTTTACAAAAGTTAATGTTAAAGATAATTATTGCGTGTTTGATGTTGGCGCCAATGAGGGAAAATTTACAAACGATGTTATAGAAATACTTGGTGATAAGAGCCAAATATATTGCTTTGAGCCGCAAACTAAATGTTATGATGTTTTGCTAAATCAATTTTCACATCAAAATAATGTTTCGATTTTAGATTGTGCTTTAAGTAAAGAAAATACAACAGGTAATATTTATTTTTCGAGTGAAGGTGAGGCAATAGCATCTTTAACACCAAATATTTTGATTCAAAATGCTGGTGATGTGCGGCAAACTGAAATAGCGATTAAAACGCTTGATTCATTTTGTGCTGATAAAGGTATTTTAGAAATAGATTTATTAAAAATTGATGTAGAAGGACATGAAATAGATGTGCTTTTGGGTAGCGAGAAAATGATTGAAAATGGCGCTATCAAATGCATACAATTTGAATTTGGTCAAACATGTTTGTCCACAAGAATATTCATGCTTGACTTTTTTGAGTTATTAAGTAATAAATATGACTTTTATCGTGTATTAAGAAATGGGGTGCATAAAATCAAAGATTATAACTATGGTTTAGAGATTTTTAAAATTACCAACTTTTTAGCTATTCAGAAACTTTAGAAACCGGGTTTATTTGTAATTAAAACTCGGTACCTTATTTTTTGCTCTTGTGGGGTGGAGAGAACTTGCCCGCCGTTCTAATATATCTTTACCCTTTGCTTGACTATATGTAAGGGGCGGGTTTAGATGGATGTGGGTTTGGTTGTAGATTATGGGTTAACCCGCCCCTACGGTATCAACATCCACTCTAAAATTATGCCTGCGCGGCTTTCTTTTTGGCGCCCATTTTGTTGTTCTATGTCTGTAGAAATTCTTAATTTGCGTGTGACTGCGTAGCCAAGGGATAATTTTGTTAATCCTATTTCTTCGTTTGATGCTGGCGCCACCCAAGTTTGTGTTAAGGAAATATCTCCACCCCCTCCGCGTGATAATACTAGTAATAGTTTGGCGCCTACGTTGACTCCGTTTGTAGAATCTTTTTCTGTGGATATGTGACGATAACCTAATACTGGCGCCACGTTTACATAACTGCCTAAAGGACGTAAATAATAATTTATATCTCCACCATAATTGGTGTTTTTACCGTTGAACGTTGTGTAGTATTCACCGCTAAATGTAAATCTTGTTTTATCTATTTGTATATCTTCGGCGCCAACTTTCACCCCGACCGTTGGAAAATAACCAAAACGTAATCTGCTACGAAAACTAGGGTCGTTTTTTATATCTTCTAAGACGTTGGGCACTTTGCGGCGCCATCTTTGTAATAGTGGACTATTGTTAATTATCTCTGGACTTAAATCTAAATCTTGGGCGCCAGGTGATGGTGTTTGACTATAAGCTGATTTTGCATTTATACATAAGCATAAAAAAACTAGTACGGATACATACTTATTCATAGTTTGTTTATATACATTAAAAAAGTGGCTCCCCGAAGTGGCGCCACTCTAACTTATAGCAAATTAAACTATAACTTTAGAAATCCCCCCAACCCCCCTTGATAAGGGGGCTTAAAGCACTCTTGTCCCCCCCTTATTAAGGGGGGGGGTTAGGGGATTATTTAACGGACTACACCGTGATTTGATGCAGCATCTATTGGTTTAATTAGATACAATCTGAGAATTTGCCAAGCACTAGAGACGTAGTAAGGCAATTTTTGGATGAATTGCAATGGCTTAGGAGTGCTGGAATTAGTGATTTCTCCCAGTTTCTCATTGTTTTTGACGCAAACTTCTAACCGTTTGTAAAAGTCAGGATGGTCTGTATTCAACATTACGGGGAATACACGTCCTGCGGTTTTGTTGGTTTTGTCGATGACCTCGTACTCAAACTCACGAGTGTTTAAACCGAGTGATTCGTAAAAACCACTGCGCTGAATATCATTAAGATACATCGTCGCAAATACCGACAGTAAGAAGAAGCGACACCATAAACGCGCTCTCCAGTCATTGAGGGTTTGAGGTTGTGCGCGCATTACCGCATCAAAGAAGTCACCGTGACGGTTTTCGTCTTGGCACCAGTTTTCAAACCAGCGGAATATTGGATAAATCTGATGGTTTGGATTCGCTTCGAGGTTACGGTAAATTGTGATGTAACGCCAGTAGCCTATCTTTTCTGATAGATAAGTAGCGTAGAAGATAAATTTGGGTTTAAAGAATGTATAACTGCGGCTTTTTGTCAAGAAACCCAAATCGAGCGATAAGTTGAAGTCAGACAGCGCTTTATTCAAAAAGCCAGCGTGACGTGCTTCATCGCGCGACATCAAATTAAATCCTTCAGCGAGTAAAGGATTTTTATCTTTTAAACGACGACCAAGTTCTTTGTAAAGCAAAAAGCCAGAGAACTCAGCGGTACAAGAACGCTCTAAAAATTCAACGAACAACTTACGAGTTTCTCCATCAATGTGGTCCCAGGATTGTTCAAATTGGGCATCCCGAACAAAGTGATGGCGGTTATAATCAGCGCGAAACTCTTGCACAATAGCTCGTAGCTCATCTTCGTTGACCGAAAGATCCATACGAGCCATTTCATCAAAGTCGGTGGTATAAAATCGGGGAGTCAGCAGAGTTTCCTTCGCTGGAACCTTAGTCCCCGCACGCATTTCTTCAATACCTGGTTTTTTGAGGGAATCTACCATGTTTAAAATTGCTCTTGTCTTTAGTGGTATCTTTTAAAGCGGGACTGGCAACGCCAAAAGCGCGCCAAAATCACGAATAACAAGTATAAAACTAAGTCTACCAAGCCTTGGGTGCAAAGCAGCAGGGTCAAAACGTTAAGAGTTGCAACAAAACTTCTTTTTACTTTAAAAATCGTGCGTTTATTCTCAAAAATCACCCGGTTGGGTGAATCGCATGGGTGAAGTAAAGTTGCGCTATTTCAACTCATTATTATATTCATAGGCGCCTTCTAGAAACCGGGTTTCTTATCGATAACTTGTAATAACACGAAGATTTGGCTTAGAAACCCGGTTTCTTCAATATATTAAAAAATTAAATCGTAACCATATAGGCAAATCAATATGAATGCTGAAACTATACAAGAAAAATCCAAAGACCGCTTATTTATGTCCTACGTTTTTGCCGCAGGAATGCTACTAGGTTTTGGTGGACTACACCGACTCTATAACGGCAAAATTGGTAGTGGTATTTTGTGGTTAATTACCGGAGGATTATTTGGAGTTGGGCAAGTAGTTGATTTGTTCTTAATGCCAGATATGGTAGCAGAGCGTGAAATGCAACTGCGTCTCAAAGCAGGTTTATCTCCTTATGGAGTACCGATGAATCAGTCGGTTGTAGCATCCCAAGTTTACCAAGTACCTCAACAACAACTAATGGTAAAACTTATTGATGCAGCAGAGAAGAATGAAGGTAAAGTTACCGTTACGCAAGCAGTAAAAGCTACCGGGTTAGGATTTGCAGAAATTGAAGCAGTGTTAAAAGAAATGCTTAAATCTGGTTACGTCAGAATTGATAACGACCATCATACAGGCGCCGTCACCTACCACTTTCATGAAATCGCCTAACAGATCGAAATGCACCTTCGATGGTGTAAGGTGGGCAGTGCCCACCCTACGATTAATTTCTACCTAACCATTTTTGCCCGTTTAAACGGTAAACCAATCTTGATACCAACATATCAAGAGTAACTTTACGTTCATCGATTAAAAATGATTCAAGTGTACTCGGCGCCTTACCTTCGTTACAAGAAAAAGCCTTTTTACCTTGAATATTTTCTTCAGGGAAATATAAATTGAACTGACGATAACCATTTTGCCAGCTACCAGTAACTTGCCAGCACTCACCTAACTGTATACCCTTGAGTGGAATTGGTTGCTTGGCAAACTTGAGTGATAAATCACGTACTCCCTCGGTTGCAATAGCTTTTTGTAACGCAGGAACATAATCTTGTTCCATAAATTCCAAAAATGGCTTATCTTCAACTGCTGGAGCTTTTTCTTTTTTAGCAGCAGGTTTTTTCTCTCCTGCTGGAGCATCACCACTTGCTGCAGCTTTTTTTGCCGCAGGGGGTTTAGAAGCGTTTGGGTTATCTCCACTTACAGCTTCAGGGTCGGGAGCATTCGCTGTAGGGATATTAGTCGTTTCGGGTGAGTCAAGACCAGGAACCTTGTCCTCTGGTTGGTTTTGATTATTTTCTTCTGCCATAGCTCGCAGTTAATCCTTATATATATAGAAGAATCGAGCAATTCTCTTACGAAGACAAGAGCTAGCTCACCTTGAAGTCATCATCCCTATTTTGACATAGCACAGCGAAACCGATTGATTACAATCAACAAGGGCATTGATTTAAATCTATTGATGGAATTAAGCAGCGTTAAACAGTTCGGTTATAGAAATTTTGATATCCAGGAACATTAAAGGTGATATATCCCCACTGTTGAGTTCTTGTTGGGAAAGATAATTATTAGCTTGAGGATTGCGAAATACTATTAAGAGTGAGTTGACTAAATCGACTACCCAGTACTCTGGAATACCTGCTGCTGCGTAGACAGCTTTCTTTGTTTCTAAATCCTTTGCTAAAGTCGATTGTGATACCTCTACAATTAAAAATACTTCTTCAGCACTTGGGTGACGCGAACGATAATCTAACCATTGCCCCCTTACTAAGGCTATATCGGGTTCTGGTTCCGAGTTAGCAAGTGTAATTGGATGCGCTTCTCGAACTAGCGCGCGGTTGCCTAAACATCCACGAAAAAAATCAGCCATACTTCCACCATAGAAGCTGTGTGGTGGTGTTTCCGGCGCCATCGAGTGAATTTCCCCTGCTAAAAGTTCAACGTGGCGGTCTTTTAATATACCCGCCTCAATCATCATGTGGTAATCCTTAACCGTCCACTTTACTAAAGTATCCATTGGTTGCGATTAAATACCTGTTTTTATATTATTGCTTACCTACAATTGAAATGGGGTATACTTGTATCCAGGGTAAATGCATCTTAAAGAAAAGCATATAATAACCTAAGAAACAACCATGAATGCTTATAAAAAACTTATCACTATAGAAGACCCGAATAATGTAGTTTTATCAAGTTTACCTTTTCAACCAGGACAACGGGTAGAAATAACTATTTCAGTAGAGGAGAATTCCAGAGCCGAAATTAGTCAAAAATTCAGAAGTTTATTTGATAAAACGCAAGAAATTCCGGAAGTTCAAGAAATTACAGAAGAAGAAATTGCGGCAGAAATTGACGCTTACCGTATCAAGATAGTTAGTTGGGAACAAAAGGTTAGTAGCGGCGGCTTCATTGATCCGCTTTGCCACCCAGAAGATATGAAGGCTTGCTATACTTGGAATGTATCTAGGTGAATCATTAACATGAAGTACCCTTTTCATACCGAATCGAAGCCAGTTGTTGGGGAAGAAGCTAAAAAGCTGATCGAAGCAATCGAAGCAGGTCAAGCCGTTACCAACGAGCGCGCCCTTGCATTAGCCAAACGTATCGCAGATCGTCGTAACCAAGCTCAAGCCAATGCCCAGTCAAAGTAAATTTGAAGGGATCGACTTTTCCCAAATTCCAGTCGAACGCCTTACCCCTGACATCCTCAACTTAGGACAGGGGTTTCGTTGTCTTCGAGGAGAATTTGTCACCTACTGGAAACAAGGCAGAATTAAGCGAGAAGCGGATGCTCATATTTGCCACTGCTGGGCGATTCGCAGTGGGGATTCCCTCGCTGGCTACATCACTCTTCTAGCCGACAAGTTACAAGTTGAAAATCCAATTCTGGTAGAAGAAGGCGTAAAATATCAAACTTTTCCTGCCATCAAAATTGGTTTACTAGCTGTTGATCGACGTGCAAAAGGAGCAGGTCGTCACCTAGTGGAGTGGGCGATTGAATATGTGGTGTCTGAGATTGTTCCAGTTGTTGGGGTGCGCTTTGTGACAGTAGATGCGTTATACGATCAAGATGTTGAACCAGCTTATGATGCGTCAGGATTTTATACCAAGCTGGGATTTGATTTTGCAGACCCTCATGAAAGCCTTCCCCCAGAAATGCCCTACCGCACGATGTACTTCGATCTGAAGCCTGTGATTGAACTGTTTAATCCATAATCTCCACAATAAATGTAATACGAAAAATTCTTTATAACCCTTGAGATTATCCAACTCTTTACTTTCATGGTGGTGGAACTTCTCGGTTAGAGCCATTGTTATTGGGGAATGATGTTTTTACTTATTTTTAGTGCATACCATATTAATTTGGTCTCTACGAGCGCGCGGTTCCCTAAACATCCCCTAAAAAAATCAGCCATGCTTCCACCATAGAAGGTGTGTGGTGGTGTTTCCGGCGCCAACTATTTTCATCAGTCCATTTAAATGGACTTTTGCTATCAGCCTATGTGTTTTAACCATAGGCGGGTATGAGCTTCGCAAAGATGTTGACTTACAAAATGTTGAGGAATAAAATTGTTATGACCGATTAGCTAAGTAATTTTTCTGAGATACTTTGCTATATATGCTACTTGGGAGATTTCTAATGAGGTTTAAGCTTGTTAGCTGTTTATCTACTGCTTTCATATATTGCATCAGCATTAATTCAGTTGCTGCGCTCGACATAATCTCTAAGCAAGGTTCTCAATCGACTCAAACGATCGTTTTTAATCCCTTGAGGATGGTTGAACGTGAGCGACGTAGACTGCAACGTGAGGAACGTAAAAGGGAACGTGAGCAACGCATTGAATTTCAACGACAACAACGCGAACTGCGACGGCTAAAACGTCAGCAAGAATTGGAGCGATTGGAGCAAAGGCAGAAAGAACTGGAAGCTGCTCGTCAGGCAGCGACTGAGGAACAGCGATTAGAGGCAGAGCGTCGTCGTCAGCATTTTGAAAGCTTATCTCCAGAAGATAAGAAAGCCTACGTAGCTGAACAGGAAGCTCGAAGAATTCAGGCTAATGATAAAGCCGCTGCACTTCTTCGACTGATGTTGATGTTTGCAGGAGGATCAGGTTCTAGCCAGCAAAACGACTCGCAAATTCCTCCGTGTTACACATGGGACGATTACGCTAATTCTGCTGGTGGTAAAAACTGTCGTTAGTTGTTTGAATTAGCTAGTTTTGATGAGCTAGCTAACATACCTCTACAATTAAAAATACTTCTTCAAGACTTGGATGACGCGAGCGCTAGTCTAACCATTGTCTCCGTACTAGCCACGCTTACTATTACTATTTCTTCCTTTGCGTTCTTTGCGTCCTTTGCGGTTCGTTTTTTCTCTCTTCTCTGTGTCCTCTGCGTCTCTGTGGTAATAAATTCTACTTAAATGGGACGGGCAAGGATGCCCATCCCACAAGATAAAATAATCCCACAAGATAAAATAATCCCACAAGATAAAATAA
>ERZ1066120.593-NODE-593-length-31937-cov-15.466596_pt1 | contig 31937 bp, 26 predicted proteins | sample MGYA00382767_ERZ1066120 | MGnify/ENA primary metagenome ERZ1066120 (study PRJEB33369, sample SAMEA5778350) | biofilm metagenome | biome: Industrial cooling water; feature: Water cooling tower basin; material: Biofilm | place: United Arab Emirates | collected...
CCATCTCAGTCTGACTCTTGACAATTGTTTAGTAACCTTAACTTGTGACCAATGGCTGCGGTAGAAAAGAAAATCTGGCAATCTATGCTAAATTTTTTCGACTATATTTTTCGCCAAAAATTGAGTTTTTTAGATTGCATCACACCTGCGATTCGGTCACTATGCTAGCGATACATCTCTGCTTTTCTTCTCATCCTACAGAAAGATATAAAGCTTATTTAATATGTAAGGCAAGACACAGCAAATAAAATAATTATCATTCTCATCAGTTAAACAAGTAGCTTTGAATTTGATATCAGCTCAAAACTTAATCTAAATAATCGCTCGTGCAGTTTTAAACTTTTATTTTGCAGACAAAGCTATCTTCATCATCAGCTCGACAACACTCAATAAGAATATATTTATAGCTAAAGTAGGTAAAGTTTTGTTTGCCAATTTTTGTATTATTAACATTATCAAGAAAATCACGTACACTAGCAGAATTTCAGATGCGATGGAAGATATTTCTAAAGCGGGCAACTGCCGAAATCTAAGTTTGGGTGTGAGGAGAAAAATGTTTCTATTTAAGCTAAGGCTGCCTCCACTTGTTCGGCAAGCTTTAGAGGATTAAACGGCTTATTGAGTACACCTCTCACACCTAATTGGGTAAATTTTTGCTCGACAAAGCGCCCTCTAGCTGTTAGTAAAATCACCGGAATTTTACTAGTTATTGTGTTAGATTGTAATTTCTTTAAAGTAGAGAGCCCATCTTCATCTGGCATCATAACATCTAAAAGAATTGCATCTGGTTGGTTATCTTGAGCTAAATCTAAGCCTTCACGACCAGAATGAGCAGTTATCACCTGCCATCCTCCCATAATTTCTAAGCAGGTTTGAACCAATTTTAGAATATCGTCTTCGTCATCAATGACTAAAATTCTTTTGCTCGTCACTATTTTCTTCTCCTTTTCGATCTCAAGCGAATTATTGCTGGATGCGATCGCTTGCTGTTTTTGCATTAACAAGTTTCGATTTTTTTAAAAAGAATACTACAGCTAGAAAATTCACGTTCAAGTTTTAAATTTCTAAACGCAAGTATAAATACATGCTCGTTTTCATGCTTTAATATTTATTTGTTCTAATTGACCTAGCTCTTGCTCGTTGACAAAATTTTTAGCAAAATGATTGATTAACGCACCGATCGCAAAGAGAGTAAATAGCGTAGTAATTGCTATGATGATGCCAATCATAACGTTACTGGGACGAGGACTTCGCATAAAAACACCATTTTTACTAATTTTTTAGACTTATTTGCCTAGAAATTGAAAAAAGCATCCTTTACAGGATAAATATGTTATGACTCATGCTCTAAAAAACAAAGTTTTTTGAGGTAAAGAGTTCGGTTTATTTTTAATATAAGAATCAAAAGTGGAAAAGTGGTGGAGATTTAGAGCGTTTAACAAGAATGTTTTACGATTCTGAGCGATCGCGCACCGACTGAAACAACACTCCGACTAAACTCAGTACGGTAGCGATCGCTATCCATAACCACGGGTTAAACGAGATTCCGAACCCTTTGGGACTATTTTCCCAATTCAAAAGCTGTAAAGAATCCGTGCCAACCAGAAATGAAGGCACGTTCAAAAGATCGAACAATACAGGCAGGAGAAAACTCACGAAAACTAGCAATCCAAGTACTAAAACGGTCAGATCCAACCAATTTCGGAGCGTAGATTTAACCTTGCTGCTTTGTCGAAAAGGCAGGGAACGAGCATCGACATCAGCAGGCGCATAAATTGCTACTCCTGTCTTACGGTCTTCCACTGTCACCGATCGCGGACAGCGCAGCAGTAGCGTTGCAATCCAAAGATCGCCACTTGCGCCAGCAGTATTGAGAATGACTATCCAGCCTAACCAGGGTGCTTGAGGTAAAACGGCTAGTAAAAGTATAGCGATCGCGTCAATGACAAATAAAGGAGTCAGCGAAATGACTAAAAAAGCATTGCGAGAAAAACGTCTTCTCGGTGCAGTCGTGTAAGCGTAGGGAAGAAAATGCTCGATTCCTACTCCATATCGCGGTTTACCACCAAAGGCAATGAAAGCCAAACCGTGTATAAGTTCGTGGATCAGAAATGTACCGAGAGGAATTGCGACAAAATAAACTAAAAACAACATAATTTGCCATGCTTGTTGAGAATAGACTGCGGCATCGAAAATCCACGATCGCTTGTATCCGTGAATCACTTGGTAAAAACTACTAATAGCTGCTGCCGTGATGACAAACAGGATAATACTCAAACTACTCCAGCGCAGGGTTAGTGCGGGAGTGAGGCGAAAAACATGAATTGGGCGATCGCCTGTTGTAGTCATAGTCATTGCTCAAAAGATTTTCACCTGCTACCGCGATCGGCAAGTGCAAATGCGATCGCTGCACCAATACCCGCACCCAATGCCATTCCAATTCCTGCCGATAAAGGATGTGCTAATATAATCCCCGCCACAGCTCCAATTGCTGTTCCGATAGTAATACCCCAAACTGCATATTTGATGTGTTTACTACTGTCTGAAAACATCTCTGGCTCCTTAGTGTTTAGCTAGGCGGGCGTTTTCAACGGTGATACGATGGTTCGGACGGTTTTTCGGAGTCTCAACGAGGACAGAGAGCAAGAGCGCACCGAATCCGATTAGTTGCAGGACAAAGCGTGCAGCGTGCGAATATTCCCACTGACTGCGTACTCGCGTCCAGTTCTCTGGAATAGAATCGATTCTCCACTGGGCAAACTCAGCATTCATAGGTGCAACAAATACGAACCAGATCGCAAGGGCTAATGCTAAGAAGATGGCTCCAATTAAAGTGAACTGAAAAGCTGCTCGGCGTTTACGTACAAGGAATGTCAACGCGATCGCAGTTAGAATTGCACCAACCTCGCTGAATATACCAGGGAACGAGCCAAACTGTTGATATAGGCTTTGATTTACTGTCGTCCAAAGTGCCGCATTGTAGTTCATCTTGGCTGGTAGTTCTAACGTGTGACAGAATGCCATCCCCAGATCGAGTGCAGCAAGGACGATTGTTATAAAACGCCATGTTTGTAAAAACATAGTCATTTGTCCCTGATTAACGTTTTGTAAACTTTGTCATCTGTCGCGCTAGCATCACCAATTGTCAGACAATAGCATTCATGCCATTTGCTCGTTTAAATCTCGCCTGCGGCGCAACCAACTCGTCACGTCATTTAAATCTACCGCTAGATAGATGTTGAATTTACCTCATCTGGCGCGACAGCAGTACAGGTAGTGCGAACCAGTCAGATGCACCAATACAAGAGCAATTATTCAAAGGATAGCGCTCGCGAGCGCCACCTGGATGAATATTGCTCGGTTGTGAGATTTAGAGCCATGCAGACAGTTCTGCTGACTCTAGAGTTAGTGCCTGCAATGAGCAGGAGTGTGTGTGAGATATAGTACCTATACGACTCTGTCGAACTTCAGAAAAGGCGTAAGTCTTGAGAACCTTCCGTTTTCTAAGGTAGAGTGCAAAAGTGGAAAAGTCGGGCAGAAAAGAACGAAAAGCAAATTACCTGCCATGAGTCAACCTGTTGCGCCAACATAGAAATGCCAGCCCAAATTGTAGAATATGCTCGGTTCGATACGTCACTTTAAGGGCAACGGCGTTGCTGTTATCGCTGTTGCCATTGCTTTTCTCTTAACACAATCGATCTGGTGGCTGATCCAGCCTCATCTTTATCCACTATTCCTAGCTGCGGTGATGGTGAGTTCCTGGTATGGCAGTATGGGACCTGGATTATTTGCCATTGCATTGTCCGCTGTATTGTGTGCCTACTTCTTTGTTCCCCCATTTTATTCGCTGGCAGTCGAGCGAGATGGTATCGATGGGTTACTCCAGTTTGTGCTAGTAGCACTACTGATTAGCTACCTCAACACAAGGTTGCGCTCTACCCAAGAAATAGCCGAACGTAATGCGCGAGAAGCCCAACAAAATTACGAGTTTTTACGTCAAAGTCAAGAAAGCCTGCGTCGCAGCGAAGAACGCTACCGCATATTAGTCGAAGGAGTCACGGAATATGCCATTTTCATGCTAGACCCAAACGGGATCTTTGCTAGTTGGAATGTTGGTTCGGAGCGGATGCTAGGCTACTCGGAGGCAGAAATTATCGGTCAACCTTTTGCGCGGATTTTTACATCAGAAGCAATACAGCAAGGCTTACCCGCCCAAGTGCTGGAAAACGCGATCGCTGAAGGTTTTTCCAGAGAGAATCGCTGGCACATTCGCAAAGACGGTACGTACATTTGGACTCATTGCATCATCACCGTCTTGCGAGATGAGAATGGAAATCTGCGGGGCTTTGCCAAAATTATGCAAGACATTACCCAGCGCAAGTTAGCTGAAGAAGAACGGGAGGAATTGCTACTACGCGAACAAGCTGCCCGCGCCGAAGCCGAAGCAGCCAACCGCGCCAAGGATGATTTCTTAGCTGTAGTGTCCCACGAATTACGTACTCCAATGACAGCGATCGTCGGTTGGGCTGGAATGTTGCAAACGGGTATGCTAGATGAAGGTCGAGCGGCTCTAGCAATGGAGACAATCGAGCGCAATGCCACCTTGCAGATGCAACTGATTGAAGACCTGCTCGATATTTCCCGCATTGTCAGGGGAGATATTTCGCTCAATTTCGATCGAGTCGATCTCGCCAGAGTCATCACCGCAGCAATTGAAGTCGTGCAACCAGCGGCTAATGAGAAAGCAATAGATTTGGAGTTCGTCGGGGAATCGGGGAAGAGAGCTGAGGTAGCGCAGGCATCTTGCCTGCAGGAGGCTGAGGGAGCTGAGGGAGAGAATAACACGCACCACGCACCACTCGTTTGGGGTGACGCAGAACGCTTGCAACAAGTGGTGTGGAATTTACTTTCCAATGCAATTAAATTTACTCCCGAAGGCGGAAGAGTTGAGGTGCGGCTGACTCAAGGGATCGGGGAGCAGAGGAGCAGAGGAGCAGAGGAGCAGAGGAGACTAGAATCAACCCCCGACTCCCGACTCCCGATTCCCGACTCCCTCTCTTACGCTCAAATCCAAGTTACCGATACGGGTATAGGGATCGAGCGCGACTTTCTACCATATGTTTTCGATCGCTTCCGTCAGGCAGATAGCACGAGCGTTAGATCGAATAAAGGCTTGGGCTTGGGTTTGGCGATCGCCCGCCACCTAGTGGAACTGCACGGCGGAACTATTAGAGTAGATAGCCCAGGCAGAGGACAAGGTACTACATTTACAATCGAACTCCCCATTCTGGAAAGGACATCTGGAGCGGGGGAAGCAATCGAACTCCCCATTCTGGAAAGGACATCTGGAGCGGGGGAAGCAGGGGAAGAAAATCCCCTAGCTCCCAGCCCCCAGCCCCCAGCCCCTTCTCTTGAGGGCTTGCGAGTATTAGTTGTAGATGACGAGGCTGATACGCGACAGTGGATTGCGATCGTACTGGAAGAGTCAGGCGCAGAAGTTATTGCTGTTGGTTCGGTGGAGGAGGCACTTGAGGCAATAGAACAACACAGACCGGATGTACTCGTCAGCGATATTGGAATGCCAGGGGTAGACGGCTACGCGCTGATCCGTAAAATCAGGGAACTAGAACCCCAAATGGGGGGAACTATTCCCGCCGTAGCACTCACAGGATATGCCAGAGAAGAAGATTACACTAAAGCTTTAGCAGAAGGGTTTCAGCTCCACGTCGCTAAACCAATTAGAGCAGCTGAATTAGTGGCTGTGGTGACGAGCTTGGCTAAAATGGCTGGAAAACTTTAATCTACAGCGTTTTACGGCTTTGTTTCCACTATTAAGTGTTATTCCATACATTTAAAGATTAAGCTGCGTTACTTTTGATAGATGTTTGATGCAGCTGAAAAAGTCTTTAGTGGAGTTAGAGAGTCTACTGTAGTCACAAATAATTTCTTTAGAGGTAGGCGATCGCCGATGAAAATTCTGGTGGTTGAGGACGATAATTCCATAGCTCAAGCTGTTGCGGCAACGCTGACACAACAGCAGCATTGTCTGGTTGATATTGCCGCTGACGGTCAAGAGGGCTGGGAATTAGCCACAGCATTCAGCTACGATTTAATTTTGCTCGATGTCATGTTGCCCAAACTAGATGGTACGAGTTTATGTCGGCAACTAAGGCAAAAAGGCGATCGCATACCGATTTTGATGCTGACGGCAAAAGATAGTAGCTCTGATAAAGTTGTGGGATTAGATGCTGGTGCGGATGATTATGTCGTCAAACCGTTTGATTTTCCCGAATTAATTGCTCGCGTCCGCGCTTTATTGCGTCGAGGTAGTACCGCTTTACCACCAATATTAGAATGGGGCAATCTGCGACTCGATCCCAGTAGTTGCGAGGCGACATACGGGCAGCAAGTTTTGCAGCTAACTCCAAAGGAATATACACTGCTAGAGCTGTTTCTCCGCAATCCTCGACGCACGTTTAGCCGCAGCGCGATCGTCGATCGCCTGTGGAATTTAGAAGACCCACCGCAAGAAAATACAATCAAGTCTTACATCAAAAGCTTGCGCCACAAACTCAAAACTGCTGGTGCTTCCAGTGACTTTATTGAAACAGTTTACGGTCTGGGCTATCGCCTCAAACCTATAGAGCCGGAAACTTCTCATCCAGAACCAACTGCGTCGGATTTGGATGAGATGCAACAAGAAGTTTTGTCAGTAGTCGTCAAATTTCGGGAAGTTTTCACAGCAGGGATAGGCGATCGCCTCGCGGTGTTAGAGCGAGCGGTAGAAGCTTTATGTCGCAGTACGCTTTCACCTGAGCTACAAAAACAGGCTGTGCGAGAAGCTCACAAACTAGCAGGTGCTTTAGGCAGTTTTGGTTTTACTCAAGCTTCCCACTTGGCTCAAGAGATCGAGTCTTTGTTAGAAGCCAAAAATGGCATTAGCGAAGCGGCTCCTCTGGAGCATCGCTCTACTAGTTGTTTGCGTTTGTGTCAGCTTTTAGAAGAGTTGGAGGAGCAAACAAAGCCAACTCTCGATAAGACAGATTTAGGGAAATTATTTCTCAATTAAAAATTATTTCAACTTCTCCACCAGTTTTCCACTATTACGACTTAACCTCAAGAAGATAGTCAACAGATGACTCGATAGTTGATGCGATCGAGGTCGCTGGTGGATTATTCGAGTTGATTTTAAATTTATCAAACATTATCCAAATTTAACTAGAACATCACAAAAAAGGATTCCATGAATAGTTTATTTCGTCGATCTGCTTTAAGCACCGCATTGCTAGCTTTTGGGATATCAATTGGTGTTGTAAGTCCAAACGTAATTTCGCAATCTGCTTTCGCACAAGATTCTGGAACTCCCGCTGCTCCATCTCCCGCTCAAGGTACAACAACTAACTTTTCTGATGTTGGGGCTGACTATTGGGCGCAACCATTTATTCAAGCCCTAGCTGCTAGAAACATCATTACTGGTTTTCCTAACGGGACTTTTAGACCAGAACAGCCCGTGCAGCGAGCTGAATTTGCTGCGATGATTCAAAAAGCTTTCAACCAAAAATCAGTACGTCAGTTAACTGAACCTGGATTTACAGATGTCCCATCTGACTACTGGGCGGCGGCGGCGATTGAGGAAGCCTACGAAACAGGATTTATGGGAGGCGTACCTGGAGGAGCTTTTCAACCAGCGGAGAATATTACCAAGTTACAGGCAATTATTGCTTTAGCAGATGGCTTGAATTTGAAGAGCGATCGCTCTTTCCAGAATGTTATCAGTACTTCTTATTTAGATGCTGAAGCAGTTCCAGCTTATGCTACAGGTGAAGTCGCAGCCGCAACCCAAGCTAACCTGGTTGTTAATTATCCCAATGTCAGACAACTCAATCCACAACAACCGCTGACGAGAGCAGAAGCCGCAGCTCACTTATATCAAGCTTTGGTGCGGCTAGGACAGGTGCAACCTCTAGCTAGTAATGTGGCAGCAACTCAGTATATTGTGGGTCGCGCCAGTAATGTCAGTCAAACCACCCCAAATACTCAGACTCCTCAAACTTCTAGTGCGACAGCCGCAAATAACTTGGTTGCAGTAGCAACATCAAACCAATCTTTTTCCACGTTAACGTCTTTACTTAAAGCTACAGGGTTAGCAGAAAGCTTACAAAAACGAGGACCCTTTACAGTTTTTGCTCCCACCGACGAGGCATTTGCAGCTCTACCTCAAGGAACTTTGAAAAAGTTGCAACAGCCAGAAAACAGTGAAGTGCTGATGCAAATTTTAATGTATCACTTGGTTCCTGGGCAACAAACCACCAAAGAACTCTCGGCGGGAGAATTGAAAACGCTGGCAGAAAGACCTGTAAATATTCAAATCGATCCGGCTAGAAATCAAATTTCCGTCAATGATGCCAGAGTGATTCAACCAAATATCCAAGCCAGTAACGGAGTCATCCATGCAGTGAATGAAGTTCTTCTACCACCTAATTTGGATTTGAGTAAGTTGCAATAGTTCAAAGGAAAGATTAACAACTGCAAACAAATCGATCCTCAATATCCAGATCGAAGACTCGCTCTTTTCGATTCTGGATTTGACTCCGGTACTTACGATTATTTTTCTGAAGCGATTGTAGGTAAAGAAGGGGCAACTCTTGGTGACTATACCGCTAGTGAAGTAGAACGCAATTTTGTTTAATCTCAGGGAGCAAATCGGATGAATGCTAGCGATTCGATAAAACACATGGCATCTCAAAAAAATCTTCACAGAGAAACTACAAATCTAAAAAGCTTGGAAAGAACGAATTTAATTGCAGAAAAACCAGAAGGGGGACAGCTACCTAGAGAAAAAATAGATGTAGTAAATCCAGCTGAATATACAGGGATTATTTTACCTATTTACTTAGCAATAGTAGCAGGGGTACTAATTATTTTTCAGCTCTCGCGTAAAAGAGAACAAAACCTTGCTAGCGATTTTTTAAGTCGTCTTCATCAACTCCCCTGCATGAACTGCCATTTTTATAACATGAACCCGCATCTCAAGTGTGCGGTAAATCCATCTGTTGTTTTAACTGGGCGAGCTATCGATTGTCTAGATTATCGTCCTCGTAATGATACATCTTTTCGCTAACTTAGATGTCTACATTTCTGAGTTTTAGATAGCGGCGGTTGATGCATACAACTTTTCAGCCGTCAACACGCGATCGCGATTGCGTGTTTCTTCGCTCAGACAATCCAGAAATGGTGTATATCGGGCAACGCCTGCTGCTAAAGTTTCAAAATGACCGAAAATATCCGAACCTAAACAGATGCGATCGCTATGTTTCTCTGTAACTTCAAGCCAATTTGGATCGGGGTTGCCATCAGGACAAATATTGTCCATTTCTCGCAACAAAGCCTGAAAACCGTCAGTTTGTTGAATAAAATTAACGCCATGTAGGTGAGCGTCGAAGATAGCGTACTTACAATTGGTACTTACAATTGGTAGAAGTAAACATATGGTAATGGTACTGATGATTTTTGAATAAATAAAATCGATTAAGACAATAAACCGATATTTATTTCAACTGATGGCGATCGCATTTTTGGCAATCGTCTTCACATGTTTGTATAGTTTAGTTAAAATTTTAAAAACTCAAATCCTTCGCAAGAAAGATGGATATTTTAGTCAAGGTTTTATCCTGAAATTAAGTCAACTTTAATTAGGGAATAAAAGCAAAATGGTACTTTACAAATTAGAAGATTTCGATACAAATTACCAAGATGCTTTTGATGGCAGCGACATCAAAGGTTATGAAGTCTATTCCGATCTAGACAATGAGAAAGTTGGGACGGTCAAAAACATTCTAGTTGACGAATCAGGACGTTTCCGCTATCTGGTAGTTGACACTGGTTTTTGGATTTTTGGCAAGCAAGTCTTACTACCAGTAGGACGGATTCGGATCGAACGAGGCGATCGCCGCATTTATGCGATGGGCTTTACCAAAGAACAAGCGGAAGCACTGCCTGAGTTCACTGAAGATATGAGAGTGGATTACGACTACGAGGAACAGGTGCGGGGAGTTTATCGCGATCGCGTAGACACGGCAACACCTTTAGAGACATCTGCTGCATCCATGCCTTATGTAGCTGGGGCGGCTTACGATCGCAATACCTACAACTACCAACAAGAACCAGAGTTGTATGACATGGGCGATCGCAACCAAGACACGCTCAAACTATACGAGGAACGGTTAGTTGCCAACAAGACCCGCCGAAAAGCTGGAGAAGTATCGATTGGCAAACAAGTTGAAACCGAAACGCAAAGAGTTTCAGTTCCAGTTGAAAAAGAGCGCGTCGTCATCGAACGAACCACTCCTGATAATGCTGGCAAACCAGTTGCTCCTGGAGAAGCCGCTTTCCGTGAAGGCGAAGTCGCCCATATGGAGCTTTACGAAGAACAACCCGACATTCGTAAAGAAGCAGTTTTGCGCGAAGAAGTCAAAATCAGGAAAGAAGTAGAGCAGGAGACGGTCAGTACCCAAGAACAGGTGCGTCGAGAAGAGCTAGACATAGATAGCGAAGGTCGTCCAATAGTGGATAAAGATCGCTAACAGGTGTTTAGAACAGTGAACAGTGACCAGTAACCAGTAACCAGTAGATCTGACTTGCTGCTGTGGGAGTCAGAAACCTCCATCACCACCTCAAGATTGGTGGCGAGTTTCATTCAAGTGGGGATGCGCGACCCCACTGGAAAGATTATCGCCTCCTTTTTAAGGGGGTTGGGGGATCGCAGAACCGTGCCACTTAGCCAAAGATCCCCCTAACCCCCCGTAGGATCGGGGGGAATAAAAGAAAGTTGTATATTACGCAATCTATGGAGGTAGTATTGTGCGCTTAGGTCAATGGCTCGGCTTACTTGCCCTTATTATCTCTGTTTATATTCTTTGGCAAATTCAGCAGGTCGTTTTACTGTTATTTGCAGCTGTAGTCTTAGCAACAGTTTTAAATCGAGTTGTGCGAAGAATGCAGCAATACCGCATTAAACGTGGGTTAGCTATTGCGATTACCATTACAGTTTTATTAGCAGTCATTGTTGGCTTTTTTGCGTTCATCGTGCCGCGTATTGTCGATCAATTACAACAATTAGTTGGTGTATTGCCCCAAACATCAGAAAGAATAGCGGCTTGGTTGAATTGGTTGCAATCTACGATCCCAGGAGCAATATTTGAACAGCTCCGCGTATTGGAGAATATTCCACAACAGCTTCAAATATGGATAACACGACTATTAGGTAACTTCTTTGTCATCCTCAATAACTCGCTTACCGTTGTTCTTAGCTTGCTGCTATTCTTGGTTCTGACCATCATGCTATTGGCGAACCCCTCCCAATATAGAAGAGTCTTTATCTTAATTTTTCCTAACTTTTATCGACGACGAATTGACGAAATTTTGTCAGAAACCGAGGAATCCTTAGTTGCTTGGATCGAAGGCACTCTTATAGCAATGGTTGTTATTGGTATAGTCTCTTTAATTGGGCTGTCAATTTTGGGAGTACCACTACCTTTAGTCAATGCTGCTTTAGCCGGATTGTTAGAATTCATTCCTAATGTGGGACCAACTTTGAGCGTCGTTCCCCCAGCACTGCTTGCCCTAATTGATGCTCCCTGGAAGGCAGGAGCAGTTATATTACTTTATATTGTAATTCAGCAGTTTGAAAGCCTGGTTTTAGTTCCCTTAATTATGAAACAAGAGGTGAATCTAATGCCTGTGTTTACCATATTATCAGTGGTGGTTTTTGCTAGCTTATTCGGATTTTTAGGTTTGTTTCTGGCAATTCCGCTGTTGATAGTGTTACAGATTTGGCTCAAAGAAGTCTTGGTCAAAGATGTGATGAATAAATGGCAAGAACGACAAAATAATTAGGAATAATTACCCGATTGAGTGCGAGCGAGATTTCTCCCACTCGCCATTTATCTATTGTTCAACTGCGGATGGATACACGTTATCGACAATTAGTACGGGTCTGTCAGCGTAGTCTGCTTCTAGTTGTTTTCTGATACCTGCATCTAAAGTGAAGCCGTATTCCCGTTCTATATCAGCAATCACGAGCCGATCTAACACCCCAGTCGCAACTACTTTCTCACCTTGAGTCACTTTTTGTCTCGTAGCCTGTTTTGGATATGGGTTCAAGACTAGCAAATTGTTCTCTAATACAAAAGCATTGGGACTGTAGACGCGCTGGACGTTACCAGGTACGGCAAGTCGTCTATTGTAGTAGGGGGTGGGGTTGCCAGTTATCTCCTCTGGTTCTGGAGCTAGGGCAACCGAGCGGGCAATAATTACCGGATCGTTTTCGTATTGAGCATACGTAGCGCGATCGAATTGCTGATTGTATCTTTTTGCGATCTCAGCTAGCGAAAAACTCCGAACTACGCCTGTTGCTTGCACTTCTATGTCATTAGACGGGAGATCGAGCGGATTGCCAGAAAGATTTACGATTAAAATCGGTTCAACACCAAGAAACTCTTCATCAGCGATTGTAAAGGTATTGTTACCAATTTTTTCTAGAAATCTGCCTCTGACAGTTACTCTTTTACCAACCATGGCTTTGAATTTATCAGCTAATTCTTCAGAAGTAACGTTCCGTCGCTCTTGTGGCGTTCTTTGATTATTTAGCTGAGCAATAACGTTTTGTTTGGTTGTGGTGCGCGTTAATTCTCCAGCATTGAGATAACCAGTCGGTACGGCGATCGCGATCGCGGCTAAGGCAAATGCTCCTTTAGCACTCCACTGTTGGAACAGGCGATCGCCCTTACTTGCATCAGAACTTCCGCTTTTGTTAATTAGTTTCCCGAACACGATAAACTCCTGCTTAAACTCAAAATTTATTGAATCTTTTGTACTCTTCATTTGAGTAGATAGCATTCAATAAATCACCTACTGCTCGACGCTAAGACTAAATAGTGGAAAAGTCGGGGAAAATGGCGATCGCTAGCAAAATTACGCCCAAAGAAGTAGTTAGTTTGACTCACCGTTTTCCAGTCTGCATAAGTTAGGTTTTAAAACTGAAAGCCCAGTAAATTCCAGTAAGTCAGAAAGGGAATAAAGATTAAGGCGGCTAGGGTGATTAAGGAATAGTGCGATCGCTTTACCAAAGACCAATAATTATTTTTCCAAGCTAAAGCGGCAAAGATAAACAATCCTAGTGTTAAAACAGTGGTAAGTAAGGGAATGCAAAGAAATGCGATCGCCACAGGAGGCACGCCGTATACTAGTCGCCAAAAGCCATACAGCCAGATCGATAGAGGAAAGCCAATCAGGAAAGCTAAGTTTAAAGTACCGATTAAACCTGCTAGTATCCAAGCCCAACGCAATTGTCGCTTGACTTGAAACCGCTTGCCACGCAAACGCCGAAATAAAGGCGCAATCGGATAAATAAAGGCAGATGAGAGAAAGACTATTGCACAAAAGCCCAAAATTCCTAGCTGCACCCAACTTGTTTCGTACCAAGGTACATGCTCGTAGGCTCCGATTTTAGCCCAGATGGGATTAAACGCATACTTAATCCAACCGCTTTCGTCCGGTTCAAAGGCGGTGAAAGCATCATCATTGACTCGCTGAAATAGCAATGGTTCCACCGGAGCCAATTGGATCTTTGGAGCATTGCCAATAAAGAATAGACTAGGAGTGCTAACGAGTAAAGTACCGTTGTCGCCCTGCTTGATATTAATATGTTCAAATGGGGCGGTGAGCTTGGCGAAGGTATGGCGAGGATATTCTAGATCTCGGTAAGTTCCGGTGAATCGTTCGAGCTGCTCCGCACTTAAAGCCAGAGGTTTCTTGACTGTTTGTTGCTGGGGAGCGGGAAAATAGCGATCGAAAAATTGAGTCAAGAGCTTGCCATGTATCCCACTAAAGCTATTGGTGGCAATGAAAATGCCAATATTGCGATCGGGCATGAGGGTGAGAGAGCTAGAATATCCTCGCAAACTACCTAAATGTCCGATTGTACGGATATTATTTTCCAACCGTTCGCGAAAACTGTAGCCAGTACCAGGCAATAGAGGATGGTGGGTGAAATGCTGCTCGTGCATTAGCCGCACCGTATCCTCCTCTAAAATGCGGGAGTTTCCATAGCGACCGTGCAACAAGTGAGCCAGCATAAATTGAGCCATGTCAGTAGCAGTAGCTTGCATTGACGCACCTGGGGCGATGTTGAGATACAGATAGGGGACAGGTTTAAATTTGCCACTTTGGTACTGATAACCTACAGCCAAATCGTTAGCTAGAGGAGGAGGTGGTGGCTGAAGAAAGGTACTCCTCTGCATCCGAAGCGGTTGAAAGATGTTTTTGTCAATATATTGAGCGAAGGGAGTACCAGAAATTTTCTCCACGAGATAGCCCAACAAAGCAATGCTGTGGCTGGAATAACTGTATAACTCACCAGGTTGCCATACCACAGGTGGCATGTGGTCGGCTAGATAGTCTCCTAGTGGCTCCATTTCCTGAGCAGTACGAGCGGCAAGTCCAATCCGCCGTTTTGTCGTACCGTCCGTGTGCAGCATCATCCTGGCAGCCGTGACTGGCTCAGAAAAAGGATTTTTGAGTTGAAAGTCCGTCAGGTATTTGTTAACGTCAGCATGTATATCCAGCTGTCCCCGCTCGTATAGCTGCATTGCTGCTGTAGCTGTAAACAGTTTGGAAAGCGAGGCAACGCGAAACAGAGTTTTATCTGCTTCAACTGGGATTTTCTTTTCTAAGTTGGCATAACCATAACCTTTAGCAAAAAAGAGCTTGCCATCTTTCACCACAGAGACAACGCCGCCTGGAATATGAGTTTTCGATAACTCCTCTTGAAAGAAATTGTCTACAAATGCCTCAAATTCTTGGGGGTTATTTAATCCAGGCGCACTCGGAGCCGCAGGTACAGTTTGCTCTGGTTCAGTAATAGGCTGTTGGGGTTGGCGATCGATAACTTGTACGTCAGCTGGAGTGTTTCGCGCCCAACTCGGTAGCCCCGATAGCGATAGCAATAGGATCGCGATCGCTACCCAAGAAATTAACTTATAGACAAACCTGCGTTTGGCGATCGCTTTGTTTCTTCTGTGTGGCAACATTTTTAGCCTATTGATTCAATCTTTTACCGTATGGCAATCTGAGAGCGTGTACGAAAGCTGTCATCGGTCATCAGCAATTCACAAATGACCAATGACCAAGAGTTGTCGTTGCAGCTGCCAAAGTAAACACTGTGAAATAGATGAAGCCTTTCATCAAAATTCTCCTTCTCAAAAACGCGAGTTTCATCGATCGGATGGTAAGGAATCTTGTCACTTTCATCTGCGGACATCACAAATGAAAATAAGTTTCGGTGGTATTACCGCTCGATCCTTCATCCCACCGAAGGCATAGTTTCGCTCCAGAAACTTTTGTAAATCAACAGCTTTACTAGCTTTGCGTTAAGAATAGATCTAGATAGTGGAAAACTGGTGGAGAGACTTGACTCAAACTTTGTGGAATCATGGCGCAATTGCCTTGTTGGTTTTATTAGTTCTAACTGCCTGCAATATGACTAACTCAGATGGTTCCAATACTGGCACGACGATTAATGAAATTACCAATCGATCTAACGCCAACCTTATAGGTAAGACCGTGACAGTCAGCGGAGAAATCGAAGAAGTCATCAGTCCAAAGACATTTATTATTGAAGGGGATGGCTTCTTTAACGATCCAGAATTACTAGTTATAAATCTCAGTGGTTCTCCCATAGTTAACGACAGTAACATCCAAGTGACAGGCACGGTTCGTCAGTTTTCTAAATCGGAAATTGAGCGTGAGTTCGATTTGAATTTGGCTCAGGAGTTAGAAGTAAAGTTTAAAGGCAAACCCGTACTTATTGCTAAAGCAGTAGTCTTAACACCAGAACCTGGTGAACTTGCCGAAGAACCAAGCCCGTTTATGGGCAAAACTGTAACCCTCAAAGGTAAAGTTGAAAAAGTTATTAGTCACAATGCATTCACGCTTGATGATGAAGAATTTATTGGTGGTAAAGAGTTACTGGTCGTTGGTACTATGCCAGCTATAAGTTCGATTGATGCGGGCGAAACCGTCCGCGTGACTGGAACGATTAGCAAGTTCGTTGCAGCAGAGATTGAAAAAGATTTGGGTGTTAAGCTACAACCCGAACTAAAAGCAAAATATGAGGGCAGAGCTGCGGCGATCGCTCAGTCAATTGAGATTGTACAGTGAATTAGTAGACAAAACTACCCATACAGTCTCATCAGATCCGAATCCGTCGATACCGTGCCAGGATCAGCAAGTGGATGGCATAAGCAATAAGACCGACCGCAATAATACCCAAAAGCCACCGACCGAAGGGTTCTTGTGCCAGCGTTTGCAACGCCCCACCCAGCCCTTGAACTTCGTTTGGGTCGGACTGTACGGCGGCTTGAATCAGAAGCAGACCGATAACACCGAAAGCAACGCCACGAGCAGTCACGCCAAATCTACCGATGCCCATCGCCCATTTTATCTGGGCAGCACTCATTTTAGTTAGTTGCAGCCGTTGGCGGAATCTATCGGTATAGGCTACATACGCAAAGGAAACGCCTATGCCTAGCACCACGACTCCGACAATCCCGACCAGCCATTGTCCAAAAGGTTGTGCTAGCAAACGTGCCGTCCAGTCCTGTCTCCAACGATTGTCGCTTGATACACCAGCAATAATCTGTACGGCAGTAACGGCTAAACCTGCGTAACTTGCACCACTAATCGCGTAGCCCAGGCGGGGGATAACTCTGTTAGCATTATTGCTTTGATATTCGGGATCTACGAATGCTTGAAAGAAACGCCAAACTGCATAGCTAGTTAGACCTACAGCCACTACCGTCAGCAAAAATTTACCAAATGGTTGCGTCACAATTATCTGGAGAACATCACTCGTCCCAGGTGCTTCGTCACCAATGCCGAGTGCTACAGGCATTGCTAGCAAACCGACAATTAAGTAAACCACTCCTTTAACTGCATAGCCGAACCGTGCTATTCGCTCAATCCACGAGTTGTCAGTATTGAGCTTTTGCATACTTTGCCACACTACTCATTTACCTTAATACCTACAATTCTCCACGAGTTTTGCACTATTTAGAGCTATTCTCAAGAATACAATTAATTGAACTAAATTCAATCCAGCTATTGCTTGGATAACTCCACTAGTACGCCAGTGCGAAGATTTTCTGAAAAAGTCTAATTTGCGATCGCGACTTACTACCATCACATTAATAGTAAGCGGAGCAAATCGATCTTCAAGAATACAGGTCGATCTTATGAAAAGAAAAAGGATTTTCAAATTCGGTTTACTCGCTATTTTATTGATATTAATTATCCTATTTTTTGGTAGTTCAAAGCTTACAGGAGAGCGAACTCATAACTGTCATTGGTCAAACATAAGTTGTAACCCATACTTTCAAAAATATACACAAGTCCTGACCGAAGAAACATGGGGTCAAGCAGGTATAGTAGCTTATCCGGCAGCGGCTCGATGGATGTATACGAATAATGGTAGCGGTCGAGCATTAGACGATCTGCAAAAACAATACTTACGCATCTATTTTGGCGATTTAGTCGATCGCGTGGCGATCGCCTACAATGCTAAATTGATGGATGGCTGGTTATATGCTGATTTCAAAATAGATATTGGACAAGTTGATGCGATTGCTCAGACTTATTGCGATCGCATTTACCTTGAAGGCTCCTATAAATCTAGCGATCCCGTTCAACTAGCATTATTAGCTCACGAACTCGTACATGCGCGGCAATGCGAACGTCTTGGTGGAATAATTCAGTTTGGATATGCTTATTTTAAAGAGTTTAAAAGAGCGGGTCAAAATTATAAAGACAATCAACTAGAAATAGAGGCTAAAGATTTTCAAATCCAGTTTGCCGGATGGCTGACTCATCAATTAGCAACTGATGAAATAGTACCAGAAGAAGGATAAATTAACAACTCTATTTAGAGAATGAAGTAGAACTGCTAAAAAAAACGATCGCATCTTAACATTTATGGTTCTGCTTGCATTTCCTCAATTTCAAAAAAGCTAACAATAACACCAGTTATGGGAATTGCCAGAAAAACACCTACTATTCCCGCAACTCTAGCACCGACAAGTATAGCCAAAAAAGTCACTACTGGATTAATATTAACTGCATTTTGCATGACTTTAGGAGCAATTAAGTTATCTTGAATCTGCTGAAGCACAAAACAAACCCCTAAAACTTTTAAGGCTAGCCAAACGCTTTGAGATAAAACGATTAAAAAAACTATAGTAATTCCTAATATTGCTCCAATTCCAGGAATAAGATTGATAAAACCAAGAATGGATGACAGAATTAATGGAAATGGAACTTGTAGCACTAAAAAAGCTACAAAACTAGAAAATGATAAAAACAAAACTAATACAAACTGTCCTCTAATAAAAGCTAAAAATTTACGCTCGAATATATGATGCAGACGATCGTGAGATCTTACGGGTAAAAGATCGAGGATAAACAGCCAAAGCCTCTGTCCGTAGAGCAACATAAAAAAACTCACAGCAGCTATGAGGATAAGAGTTAAAAAATTAGTTAAAAATACTTGCGAATGCATCAAGCTATAAGTTACTATTCTGGTGTAAAATAAGGTAATTTGTTCTTGTAGTTGTTGCTGAATCAGATTCAAGTCCACCTGCATATTCCAACGCTGCATAAACTCTTCTAGCCGCTCTATTGATGGCAAAAGAGAGTTTAAAAATAGATTTATGCTTTGAATAAGTTGTTGGGCTTGAGAAAAAATAGACAAACTAACTATAAATATCGAGCTAATAACACCTATAAAACTTATTGAAAATACCACAATAACTGCTAGAATACGTGGCAAGAAACGACTGAGCCAACGAACAGGATAGCTAAGTACAAAAGCTAAAATTGCCGCAAAAGCAAAAATAAAGATAATAGTTTCAAAGTAAGATATTAGCTGGACTAAAGCCCAACCAGAAGCAAATAGTAGTAAGAAGCGAACTAACACCGGATGATGAATTTGACTCCACAATCTCTTTCTCGGCTCCCTCATGTAATATTTCTGTAGAGATACGCTTTTTTATAACTTTCATATAATCAAATTGGCGATCGCGTATCCTGTACCGTGCTTCAATTCAAGCTCTCAATTAAGGATAGATTTCAATCGTGGAAAAGTGGTGGAGAACTCAGTCATTCGCTCCAAATCTGAAAAACTTTATATGAAAGACCTTATAGCTGTTCGCTGCATTGAGTCAGGCTGGAAATAGCTGCAATTAATTCATTTAGCTCGACTGGCTTAGTGAGATACACTTGAAAGCCTGCTTGCATAGCCTGAGTGCGATCTTCTTCCCTAGCATAAGCCGTCAGCGCGATCGCCCCAATTATTATCCCTGTGTCCGCTTCTATTTGTTTCACATGGCGGATCAGAACGTAACCATCCTTATCTGGCATTCCAATATCGCTGACTATAATATTGGGGTTTGAGTGTTCTAACACCGCTATTGCTTCATCCACCGAGCCAACAGCCGTTACTTCTGCTCCACACTCTTCTAACCAGGTACTAAGTAATATTTGCGTGTCAGCATCATCGTCTACAACCAATATCTGTAAGCGATCGAGCGGTAAGGCGTGAGTGGTGAATTCGGAATTAATTGTGGATTGCGAATTGTGTAACGCTTCGCTTCGCCTTCGGCTGACGCGCAGTGTAGCGTCAGCGTTTATTGTGAATTGTGAATTGGTCTTGTCTCCCCCTCTTGTCTTCATTAGAGGCAAAAATACCCTAAATGTTGCCCCATGTCCCGTACCTAAACTCTCTGCCTCGATTGTACCGCCGTGTAATTCCACCAAGTGACGGGCGATCGCTAAACCCAATCCTAACCCCTTCTGCATTCTCGTACTCGTACGATTAGCTTGACGAAAGCGGTCGAAAACACATGGTAGAAACTCGCGCTCGATCCCTATACCCGTATCTGTGACTTGGATTTGGGCAAAGTTGGTAATTGGTAATTGGTAATTGGTAGTAGACGCTGGCGCTACACTGCGTGAAGGTAGTTGGTCTTGGGCAACATTTTTGACTTTTAACTTTTGACTTTTGACTTTTTCCAGCCGCACTTCCACTGTTCCGCCTTCAGGCGTGAACTTGATGGCATTTGAAAGTAGATTCCACACCACCTGTTGCAAACGATTTGGATCTCCCCACATCAACAGTGGTGAGTGGTGCGTGGTGAGTGGTGCGTGACTTAATTGTGAATTGTCAATTGTGAATTGTGAATTGGTAGCTGCTCCCTCAACTCTCTTCGCCGACTCCCGACTCCCGACTCCCCCCGACAAGTCCTGCACGAATTCCAATTCTATTTTTTTAGCATCAGCTGCTGGCTGCACGGCTCCCATAGCTGCTGTAACGACTGAAGCCAGTTCGACAGTATCCCAATTGAGCGAAAGATCGCCTCGCACAATACGGGAAACATCGAGCAGATCGTCAATTAGTTGCATCTGCAAATGGGCGTTGCGTGCGATTGTTCCAACTGCAAGAGCAGCCCTAGACTCGTCTAGCTTTCCTGCTTCTAGCATCTCAGCCCAACCAACAATTGCTGTCATCGGGGTGCGGAGTTCGTGAGAAACTATTGCTAAAAACTCGTCCTTTGAGCGGTTGGCTGTTTCTGCTAACTCTCGTGCTGCTTGTTCGCGTAATAGTAATTGCTCGCGTTCTTCTTCAATCTGTTTACGCTCGGTCAAATCCTGCAAAATTTTGGTAAAGCCGAGCAGATTGCCACTGCGATCGCGTAAGGGAGTGACAACGCTATTCGCCCAAAATCGCGTACCATTTTTACGGACGTGCCAGCGATCGTCTCCAGACAAATTGTTGGCTGTTGCTATCTTCAGTTCTTGCTGGGGGAAGCCACGCTCAATTGCTTCAGGTGGAAACAGACACTCCCAAGATTGACCGACGATCTCTTCTTCCCGATAGCCAAAAATCCGCTTTGCCCCAACGTTCCAATTGATAATGTAACCATTTGGATCTAGCATGAAAATGGCGTAGTCATGCACTCTTTCCACCATCAAGCGGTAACGCTCTTCGCTTTGGTGTAGCCTTTCCTGATTTTGCTGCAAAAGTGCGCGATCGCGCTGGGCTTGCCGTTGAGCAGAGCGTAACATGGCATTGAGCGTGACGATAAGTAGTGCCACTGCTACAAAGTAGCCTATTCTCATCAGGCTGTGCTGATTTGGAGCTAGAGTATAAATCGGTGGTAGAAAGAAGTATTCGCTAGCTAAAGCATTCAAGGCAATTGACAATAGTGCTGGTCCTATACCCCCATACCAGGAACTAATCGCTACAGCTGAGAGAAAAAATGGGTAAATAGTTGGCTGAAGCTGCCACCAGAACTGTTGTGTTAGTAGCAGTGCTACTACAGTGGTTAGTATGGAAATGCCATAACGCTGTAGTTGGGAGCGTTTCAAGTTCAGCTTCTCCTGCTGTTTTTGCCTGTCTGCCCGTGCTGAAGTAGAGAAGTTACATGTAACGTCTCTACACTGGTCGCTGGTTGCTGGTCGCTGATTCAATCTTCTTTCTACCCAAGTTTTCCACTTTTATACCCTAGCTTTAGACGTAGACAACCAAAGAAAAGTCAAAAGTCAAAAGTCAAAAGTCAAAACTATGATTCTGAACAGGATTTTCTGTATGGAAACCCACAAACTATAGGCAAAATAAAAATACTTTAGTACAAAAACATACGCGATCTTTTGTACTAAATACTGTAAGTTTTGACTTTTCAACACTAGCAACGATAGTAACAATGAGCAATTGAGTTTCAATTTTGACTACAACTTTAGTTCGCTCGCTCAGCCAACTTCAAATTGCAAAACACATAATTGTTCCCGACTCCCCATCATTCAGGAAAGCCATCCAATGTCTAAACAACTAATTTATCTGACATTGCCTGCGATCGCCGAAGTTATTGAAGATGTTTTAGCTACAGATCCATATCATTTCTATCAAAATTTTTTTGTCATTCCTGAATTACAGCAAAAGCTGATTGCAGATGTTCTCAGACAAATTCGCGATCGCTACACAGTTTTGATTGACGATACTCAACCCTTATTCAACTACTCCACAACTTCTCTGTCCTCACAACAGTGGCTAGATATGAAAGAGATCGTTCAACAGAGTATTTATCATCTTCTTCAAAAAAACCGTTGTAATTGGGAACAACACTTGGGTGGTAAGTGAAGCTATGCCAAAGGCGATTGCACAAATATTACAACTGAATTGCTTGAGAAAAATGGTGAAAAACTCAATCGTTATTAAGTTGTTTCACATTTAGTTTGCATACAGGCAACAGCCAAAAGCCTAACTAGAACTACATTTTCTCTTTTTGATTTTTGACTTTTAACTTTTGACTTCCTTGCTTATCTTTTCTGGTCGTATATTACTACCATCTTTAGTAGGAGATTGAGATAATGACAACTGAGACTGAAATTGTCAGTTACATTCCTCCACAACTTTATCAACGTGTAGAGCAGTTTAAACAGCAGCAGAGTTTAAACTCTATTGCTGAGGCGATAAATCTCATCTTAGAAGATTACTTTGGATTAGATTCTTGTCAAACTACCACGAGCGAACCCCTCACGAAAATGGTGGAAGACTTAAGAGATGAAGTCAGCGATTTGAAAAGTCAGGTTTCACAAATACAGCAAAATTCAAAGTGCGATGCAAGAGTCCAATCTACGAATAGCCAAGGCGATCTATTGGATAGATCGCAATTGGCTGAGCGACTAGGAGTTGACCAGACGGCGATCGAACAACACGAAACCGATGGTAAGGAGTTTGTGGAATGGTCGAAAAGCAAAGATCCAGAGCAAATTTCTTGGAGATATGCAGGAGCGAATCTGTTTGGGCGAGTTTGAAATTAGTGTCTGTGAATTCTCCACTAGTTTTCCACTATTGGGGCTTATCTTCAAGATGTTGGTTCCGATCGGCATCAAAAGGAGATTCTCACGATTGACAGTTACCACACTGAAAAAAGTATAACGTTCCGCTCCAGTCCCATCCAGATATAAAGATGACAAACTCCCCTCGTCGCCCACCGGAAGCAAATTCTCGTTGGCGTTTGTGGCTGTTGATATTAAGCCGCAGCAGTATTGCTGTAGGAGCCTTTTTACTCGTAGCAATTGCAGGAGGCGTGTCGTGGAGTTGGATCTTTATCAACCAAAGGTTAGTACCGCTAGTTGAAAGGAATTTAGAGCAGATCCTGGGAAGACCTGTAGATATAGGGGTAGTAGAAAGGTTTTCGCTCAACAGCTTGCGATTTAGTTCGGCAGCACTCCCAGCAACTTCTAGCGATCCCGACCGATTAGTAGCAGAAGCGGTAGAAGTCCAGTTCGATCCTTTGCCGCTCCTATTTAACCGCAGGCTGGAATTAGATGTGACGTTGGTTCAGCCGGATGTATATGTCAAACAGGCGAAAAATGGGCAGTGGGTTTCAACCCAAATTCAAACTCCCGAAGGCGGAGCTGGTTTCATTCAAACCGAGCTAGAGACGATTCGAGTACGAGATGCCGATCTTGTCTTAGTACCAAATCCAGCCCCAGGTAGACCTAAAGGTGCAGTGGCGATCGCAGATGTGAGCGGAGTCGCCCGCTTTTTAGACCAAAATCAACGCATTCAGTTCGAGCTAACTGGACAACTGAAAACAGGGGGCAAACTTGCACTGTCTGGAGAAACGCGCCCTGCGGCATTGCAACAGACAACTCTCAATATTGAGGCAGAGAATTTACTTGCCAGCGAGATTAGTCGGTTAATTGAGTTGCCCATCAACCTACAAGCAGGTCAGGTAGATGGTGACTTAAGAGTGCAGTTGCAACCTGAAGGACAACAACCCGCGATCGCAGGGACGGCTAGCCTGAGTAACGTCACTGCCAAGATTGAAAACGTGCCGAATCTATTTACTAATACCCAAGGGAAACTTTTATTTCAACCGGATCGGACGATCGCCCTACAAAACGTGACAACGCGCTATGGCAAAATTCCAGTTCAAATCGGCGGGTCGCTCAATACTCTAAAAGGTTATAACTTATCGGGTCAGGTAAAAGCAGTTAGCGCGAATAATTTGCTGAATACGCTGGATGTTGAATCGCCGTTTGGGACGCAGGGAACTCTTAGAGCAGATATACAGTTACAAGGTGCGATCGCTAAACCCGTTTTGAGCGGCACTGTCAGCACGATTAAAACAGCACAAATCGATCGCATTCCATTTAAAGATATTAGCGGTCGCTTTCGGTTGACCACAGCAGGAGCAGCACCAGAAATTACCTTTACCAATATTCAAGCAACTCCTACGGTGGGGGGCAAAATTACAGGTAAAGGTCAAATTCAGCTAGGGACTCAACCCCAAGTTGCATTTAATTTTCAAGGTCAAAACGTACCAGGCAATGCTGTAGCCAAGCTTTACGACACTACACCCCCAATTCAAATTGGCGATGTCGCGGCAACGGCAAAAATTTCTGGTTCCCCTGGCAACATCCGTACTGTAGCCCAATTGCAAGCACCTGAAGCCACATACCCAGGTACGGCAGAAGTTGTCGTGACCAACGAGGGAAATACGCTGATTCGAGATGCTGTTTTCCAAGTTGCAGGTGGTAAGGTAACGGCAAACGGTCAAATTAATAGAAATCGCCAATTTCAAGCAGTTGTGAATGCCAGTGGAGTGCAACTGAAATCCTTTTCGCCTCAGTTGCGGGGAGAATTTAGTGCCAACAACCTGCGCGTGACCGGAAATTCGTTCGATCTATCCGAGATTCAAGCCCAAGGACAAGTAGGCTTTTCTGAAGGTTTAGCCGTTGTCGAGCAACCCCTGACAGCTCAAGTTAGGTGGAATGGAGAGCAAATAATCGTTCAAAAAGCAACTGCATCAGGGCTGAATGCTAGTGGAACGGTTGACGTGCGCTTACCAGAACAGGCAGCGCCAGAAATTGCTGGGTTCAACTTAGACGTGCGGGCGCGAGATTACGACTTGCAAAACTTCGGTTTGGAGATCCCTGGTAACGTAACGCTAGCAGGGCAAGCAGATTTCACTGGAAAAGTTACAGGTACTCCTGATGCTCCCAATGCAGTCGGAAATCTGGGTTTGCAAAACTTGAGAGTCAACGGTTTAGCCTTCGATCCGGTATTGACTGGCAAATTAAATTATCAAGCAGGACAGCAGACTCAACTGCAAGTCAGTGGTAAACAAGATAGAATTGCCTTTACTTTAGACGAAAATAATCGTCCCGTTTCATTTTTCGTGCGGCGAAACCAAGCAGTAGCCAGAGGTACAACCCAAGGCGAAAATTTAGTTGTCAATGTCCAAGACTTTCCCGTAGCCGTGCTGCGAAATGCGATCGGGGGCGATCGCCTCAAGCAAATTGGCGCAATTGCTGGAGATTTATCAGGCAAGTTAGTTGTTGACTTAGCCGAGAATATAACCGAGTCTACTGTTGTAGGAGATTTAGAAATTGCGCGACCGAGAGCAGGCAGGTTTACAGCAGATCGAATTCAAGCCCGCTTTCGCTATGATGCTGGAGCTTTCTCTTTAACCCAAGGCGAGTTGCAACAAGGTGAAAGCCGCATTTCTGTGAGTGGAAATTTAGCAGCGCAAGGTGATAGACGATTTCAATTTCAAACTAATTTCGATCGCGCCAGAATTGAAAATGTTTTGCAAGCATTAAGTATCTTCGGTTTTGAAGACTTAGCAGGTGGCTTGTTACCCGAAGATCTCCCTGGAGCAGAGGCATTACCAACCGTATCTGTAGGTATACCAGAAAAATCCTTACTTGCCCAACTGCGACTATTTTCGGAAATTAGAGCGTTAATCGCACAACAGCAACAGCAACAAAGAGATTCAGCTACATTGCCACCGCTGTCAGCTTTAAACGGTACAATTAGCGGTGAAATTGCCGTGAGCGGAGCATTACCTCCAGGGTTACAGCCATCCTTCGATGTTGACTTTGAACTACTCGGTCGAGATTGGCAATGGGGTACTTACATAGTCGATGAAGCGATCGCTAGAGGAACTTTTGAAGATGGCGTTTTGACACTGCTACCCTTGCGGCTCGATCTTGGTGACGGGCTGATCGCATTTACCGGACAAGTAGGAGAAGAACTTTCGGGACAATTGCGAGTCGTCAGCCTACCTGTAGCAACTTTACAGCCTTTTCTAGACCGCTTACCACAAGCATTACCATTTGATGTCACCGGACAGTTGAATGCCCTCGTCACCCTAGCAGGTAGTTTAGAAAACCCTAGAGCTATAGGCGAGGTAGCACTGGTGGAAGGAAGCTTGAATCAACAACCGATTCAGGTAGCTGGGCTAAGCTTTGACTATAATGGTGCGCGGTTGAGTTTTGCCAGCGATGTATTGATAACAGGTACTCAACCAGTTGAAATTACAGGCAGTATTCCTGTAGCCTTACCCTTTGCCTCCGTCCAGCCCGATAGTAACCAAATTAGCATTCAAGCAAACGTCCAAGATGAAGGTTTGGCGTTGTTAAATTTATTCACCGAGCAAGTTGCTTGGGTTAACGGTCAGGGACAAGTCAATATCGAAGTGCAAGGAACTTTAGATCGACCTGTGGTGACGGGGGAAGCTGTGGTGAAAAATGCCACTTTGAAAGCTGAGGCTTTGCCCGAACCGCTGACGAACGTAACGGGAACGGTAGAATTTAATGGCGATCGCATTGTCGTTCCTGGTATTACAGGGCAGTACAATTCAGGTAAAGTGACTGCTGAGGGAACTCTCGCCATTTTTGCCACCACAGCAGCACAGCAGCCAGCCACAAATCCCCTGACAGTATCCCTAAACGATCTCAATGTAGATATCGAGGGACGCTATGAGGGCGGAGTCAGCGGCAACGTCGTTATTACCGGAACAGCCCTATCTCCCGATATTGGGGGTAAAATTCGCTTGGCGAACGGTCAAGTATCTTTGGGAGGAACTGAAGATACTCCTACACCCGCAGCAGGCACGCCCGCAGGTAGTACGGCTACAAGTAGCACAGCGACAAATCGCAACACCACAGAGGAATCTCCGATTGAATTTACCAATTTGCAATTAATTCTCGGCGATGACGTGCGGATCGTTCGCCAGCCTTTACTCAGTTTTGAGGCAGAAGGCGACCTGGCGATTAATGGTACTTTAACGAATCCTCGTCCTCAAGGAGTGGTGCGTCTGACGGGGGGACAAGTCAACTTATTTACGACTCAGTTCACCCTAGCACGGGGCGAAGAACAGACGGCTCGCTTCACACCCAAAGGAGGACTAGACCCCATCCTTGATGTCACCCTAGTCGCAACTGTACCAGAGACAACTGGTGGTATTGGGCGGGTTCCCACTTCACCTTTTTCTGGCGAGATCCGTGACATTGGGGCTACTAGCTTCGGCACTTTCCGCACCGTGCGCGTGCAAGCAGCAGTAGAGGGACCTGCGAGTGAATTGGCGGATAATCTAGAGCTAACTAGCGAACCAAATCGCAGCGAAGCAGAGATCGTTGCACTATTAGGCGGTTCCTTTGTCAATACCTTGGGTAGAGGAGATCCTGCTCTAGGGCTTGCCACAATTGCAGGATCTACCTTACTATCCAACTTCCAAGACAATATTACCGAGATTGGCGAGGCTTTAGGTATCGATGAATTACGCCTGTTTCCTACCATCGTCACCGATCCAACAGAAAACGTTTCTGTCCTTGGTTTAGCAGCAGAGGCAGTGTTTGACATCACCAACGATTTTTCTCTCTCCCTCTCGCGGGTATTTGCTGCTGACGACCCCTTGCGTTACAACCTGATTTATCGCCTCAACGACCAAATCTTGGTACGTGCCTCTACCAATTTGAGCGGTGAGAGTCGGCTGTTGGTGGAGTACGAAACTAGATTTTAGTTTACGTCATAACCGTGTTGCAAAAACTTTTCACCTCAAAACTGCTCAAATCTGCAAGCATTGCATCCTTATTGTTATTTCCAGTAACGGGAGTTCAAACCGTAGTCGCAGCCGATCGCATTTATGCGACATACGGTGCTTTTGAAAGTTCGGTGGCGATCGAAGATTTGGCAAACTTTGCCAAAACAGGCGAAATTGAAGGCGGACTGATCGATTACGCCCGCAGGCTCACTCCCGCACAGATGGAGCGACTGCGAGGTATACTGACTGCACCAGTCGATCTGAGTCCGGTGGCAATCTCTCAATTTCTTTACTCCTCGATTGGTGAAACTTTATTACAACGACTGGGACAACTGATTCGGACTGAAGCCCGACAACCTGGATTTTATGCCATTCGCTCGGCTCTGATTTTAGCAGCAGCAGAAAGTCGCCAAGGCTTCACCTTACTCGATGTGTTGCGTCAGTTTCCTACGAATGGAATTCGAGTCAATCTGGGGCAAAGTTTAGAAATTGTAGAAGAATTACAAGCCGTCATCAATCGCACAAACGAAGCGATCGCTCTAATCCAGAGACAATCTGCTGCCGCTGCCATTAACCAACAGCCTGCCAATTTCTCTCAGCTACCAGACTTGCGCCAAAGAGGAAGATTTACTTGGACGAAACGCACGTTAGAGCTTTACGACAGCAGCCGCGATCGCGCCTTTATTGCCGATGTTTATTTACCAAGGGAGCAGGGAGTCGGGAGTCGGGAGTCGGAAGAAGGGCAGGGGGAACAAGGAAGACAAGGGGGACAAGAGGAAAAGAGAGCTGGGGGAGCAGGCGTTGCTGGGGAAGCTGGGGGAGAAAGAAATTTAAATTCCCTACACCCCACACCCTACACCCTACACCCTCTTTACGACTCCCGACTCCCGACTCCCGACTCTCGACGCTTCCCAGTCATTGTCATCTCTCACGGACTAGGTTCAGACCGCAATAGTTTTAGATATCTCGCCCAGCAGTTAGCCAGTTATGGTTTTGCCGTTGCCGTTCCCGAACATCCAAATAGCAATGCCGAACAATTGCGATCGCTCCTGAATGGTCGCGCTACTGCCGTCACACCTCCGAGGGAATTTATCAATCGTCCGCTGGATGTGTCGTATTTGCTCGATGTTCTGGCACAACTCGATCGCGCCGATTCATCTTTTGCCCTCAATTTACAACAAGTCGGAGTTGTCGGGCATTCCTATGGCGGTTATACAGCCTTAGCTTTAGCAGGTGCAAAGTTGAATTTCAACCAATTGCAACAAGACTGTCAGAACTTGGGCGAGACATTTAATTTGTCTTTACTACTTCAGTGTCGGACGCTGGAATTACCGCGCACGCAATATAATTTGCGAGATGAAAGAATCAAGGCGGCGATCGCGATTAATCCTATTGCTAGCGCCCTTTTTGGTAAAGCTGGATTGAGTCAAATAAAAATCCCCGTGACGATCGCCAGCAGTAGCGATGATAAAGTTGCACCAGCTCTACCAGAGCAAATTTTGCCCTTTATATGGCTGAGTGCCAAGAATAAATATCTCCTCTTACTTGCAGGTGCAACCCATTTTTCCGCTGCCGATAAATCCGATCCAGGTAGCGAACCTTTACCCATTCCCGAATCGGTCATCGGTCCAGATCCCGCCTTGGCTCGTCGCTACCTCAGAGCTTGGAGCGTGGCTTTTTTTGAGACTTACGTTGCAGGTTCGCAGCAATACCGTCCCTATCTGAGTGCTGATTACGCTCGGTTTATCAGTCAAATGCCTTTAACTTTGAGCTTAGTGCAATCTCTACCTTTGGAAAACTTAACTCAATAAGTAACACAATTACATTATTTGGCGATCTCCTACCTAATCACAGCAAACAATGACTCTCCACCAGTTTTCCACTATTTCTATGTAAGCTCTAATCGAACACTTAAATGTTTTGAGTTATTCAAAGTGATGCGGCAAGTCAAGACGCAAATTCTCAAAATTCTCGAAATGCAAGCAACTTTTATCATGGGTGTTGTTAGTAGTCCCAGCAGTAATACTGTTAGCTATGTTACTTGAGTTGGCAAGTAAAAATTCAATTGTGATTGAAGAATCTGCTCGCCAATTGTACGTTCGCGACTTGTCAATTATTCCAGTAGCTTTTTCAGCTTTCCAAGAAGAATTACGACCGTTGCTGATGAGGTGATTGCTAGTATGGTAGAAATTTTTTAATAATTAAAGATACTAAAAGTATTACAGGTAGCCGTCAATTTTTAGGTACAAATGTATTTGGAAAAATGCTGGTGAATAAGGTTTTGAGTTTGTTTGTTTTACCAATTTTGTACATTACATTTGAGTAAATTGGCGATCGCTGGTTCCATAAAGGTCGCAAATCTAAACGCTCTCAACAACAATTATCGGAGCCAGCACGGGAGTCAGAAGCTACCCACTTTAACTTCTAGCTAAATTTCCAAATACGTTCAAAGCTGATAAATATGCTCAACCAACAAACGGAATCACTAGAAAAGAGGATTAGCAAGTTTTTAAAGCACGTTCATCGCCGGAATATCCGTGAGACACTGGCTGCATTCGTTGTCATTGCTATCTTTGGGTTCGATCTTGCTTACAGTATTTATAGGCAGAGAGAAGACAATTTTGCGATCGCTGGCGGCACAGCGATCGTCTTTGCCCTGCTGCTAGATATTACCGTTATCTGGTGGAAGCTGTATATCCCCAAATCGGAACTTTCTACATTCCCCCCTACCCAGTTTCCTGACAAGTGGAAGCAGCATCTAACCCGTCAGGCTCGTATGCTCAAGCTTGTTTGGCTTTGGTATCTTCTGCCTTTATTCTTGGGGCTTTTTATCTACCTTCTGAGCGTTTACGACAAATCTTCTCTGAGTTTCATCATCCTGTTTTTGTGTGAGGTAGCTCTCTTTGTTGGAACACTGCGGTTGAACCTACGAGCAGCCAAGCAGATTGAAAGGGATCGTGACACTTGGTTTGGCGATTTGCGTGCTGGCTAACATAAATGGAAGCATCAGTGACGAGTTAGATGTCTCCCCTGGGCAAAGGACTCACTGAATCAGAAGTCGAACGCCGACGCGAGCAATATGGTGACAATCGCTTGCAGGAGACAAAAGAATTCCGGCAGAAGAACCAGTGCCAGGAGATATTGTCGTCTTGAAAAGCGGTGATGCGATCGCTGCCTTCGGTAGTGTTCTACACCTGTGTATTAGGTGAGAGAATAGACTTGTCCTGAACTGCTGTTGTTCGTATGCTACTGGAACCGATTTGCTGCCCAAGCTGTGAAAGCACGAACGTGGTAAAAAATGGCAAGAGCGATGAAGGCAAACAGCGATATCGTTGCCGCAATGCTGAGTGTTCTCGGCGTTCTTTTATTCGAGATTACAGCTACCGAGGCTATCTAGCCGAAGTGAAGCAGCAGATTAGTGATATGGCAGTCAATGGGAGTGGCATCAGAGATACAGCACGAGTGCTAAAAATCAGCCCGACAACCGTGATTGAAGAGTTAAAAAAAGCTCGTCATTTGGAGCAAGTCAACACACCGTTACTGCAACAGATGCACAGCTTTCCAGAGTCAGCGATGGTTGTCAGAGTTCAAGAAGCGGAAATGGATGAGATGTGGAGCTTGGTTCAATCGAAGCGGCAACAACGGTGGTTGTGGCACGCAATCGATCGTCGCAAGCAGTGCAGTTCTTGCCTACGTCCTCGCTCCACATGAAGATGCTGCTCTCAAACAACTCCAGCAACTACTTGCACCTTTTGCAATTGAGCGGTTCTACACTGATAGTTGGGGCGCGTACTTGCGATTGTTGGATTCACACCAGCACACCATTGGCAAAACAAACACCCAACGGATTGAACGCCAGCACTTGACGCTTCGCACTCGGATCAAGCGATTGGCTCGAAAAACCATTTGCTTCTCCAAGTCCACTTGGCTACACGATATAGTGATTGGATTGTTCATCAACCGCTATGAATTCGGTCGGGCTGTTTGATA
>ERZ1066120.596-NODE-596-length-31824-cov-13.128270_pt1 | contig 31824 bp, 26 predicted proteins | sample MGYA00382767_ERZ1066120 | MGnify/ENA primary metagenome ERZ1066120 (study PRJEB33369, sample SAMEA5778350) | biofilm metagenome | biome: Industrial cooling water; feature: Water cooling tower basin; material: Biofilm | place: United Arab Emirates | collected...
CCGCCGGCGCGTCGCCCGCCGTCGAGCCGCTGGCCGGCGGCTCGGCCAACGCGGAGGGGCGCAAGGTCAAGGTCGTGTCGCTCCAGTTCACGGCGCTCGACTACAACATCTCGCAGAGCGACTCGCTCACCGGGCGGCTGTTCAGCTCGCGTGGGATCACGACGACCACGTTCGGCATCCAGGGAACCACCGACCTGCTGCCGGGCTTCTCGTTCAACCAGAACTATTCGCTCTTCCGCGGCGTGCCGACGTCCGACACGGCGTCGTTCAAGCCCTACCGCGAGAACACCAGCGTCTCGTTCCAGCTCAACCGCTCGTCGGCGCTCCTCGGCTCGCTCGCCCGCGTGTTCGGCATCCGCCTCGCGCCCACCGACGGCCGCACGCCCACCGGCAGCGGGCCCAACGACCTGCCGGGCGGCGACCCGCTGTTTGCCGAGGCGGCGCGCGCCCAACGCGCCGCCGGCAGCCGCGACCCCGACCAGCGCTTCGGGGCGCCGGCGCAGGAGTTCCAGCTCAGCCTGACCTACACCGAGAACCGGCAGCGCACCGACCAGGGCGTGGCCGGCATCCTCATCGACCGGCTGGGGCAGTGCGCCGGGCTGCAGAACTTCGCGCTGTCGGCGTGCCAGAGCACCGCCGGCAACATCCCGCTCCCTGGCGACTCGCTGCTCAACACAGGGATCCCGGGCGCGCAGTTCTACCGCACCCCGGCCACGCGCAACGTCAACGCCAGCACCGCGTTCCACATCACGCAGAAGTGGAGCACGCAGTGGAGCACTACGTACGACCTGGTGCGCGGCGCGTTCGCCCAAAACCAGGTCCAGCTCTCCCGTGAGCTGCACGACTGGCGCGCGAACTTCAGCTACTCGACGGCGGGGAACGGCAACTCGCTGTTCTCGTTCTTCATCTCGCTCAAGGCGCAGCCGGACGTGGCGTTCCCGTACAACCGGCAGACGGTGCGGGCCGCGCGGTAGGCGCCGGCCGCCCGCGTCTCCTCGTTAGGCCATGCTCAGCGCGCGCTTCAAGCCCTACCACGTCCCGCTCTTCCTCGGGAAGTACGCCTGGCTCCGGGCGCGCCGGCGCCCGGTGCTCGTCCACTTCGAGGTCACGGCGCGGTGCAACGCGCGCTGCGGTTTCTGCGACTTCTGGAAAACGCCGGCCGAGGCGCGCGCGCACGAGCTGAAGACCTTCGCCGACGCCGCGCGCCACTTCAACCCGATGCTCGTCACCTGGACGGGCGGGGAGCCGCTGCTCCGGAAGGACCTGGAGGAGCTGGTGGCCGGCGTGAACGCGGCCGTGCGGCTCAAGTACGTCACGCTCATCACGCACGGCGGGCTGCTCACGGCCGAGCGCGCACGGTCGCTGTGGGACGCGGGCGTCCACCAGTTCAACATCTCGCTCGACTACATGGACGAGCGGCACGACCGCGCCCGCGGCATCCCCGGGCTCACCGCCAAGATCCTGCGCACCGTGCCCGCGATGCGCGCCGCGGGGGTCGACAACGTGCGCTTCAACACGGTCATCAAGGACGACAACCTCGACGACGTGCTCGGCATCGTGCGCGCGGCCGAGGAGCTGGGGTGCGGCGTCAACCTGAGCGTGTACACCGACAGCAAGAACGGCAACCGCGCGCACCTGTTGGGCGAGGCGCACCACGCCCGCCTGGACGCGCTGGTGGCCGAGCTGCTGGCGTTCAAGCGCCGGCGCCGCGGGGTCATCACCAACTCCGACTACTACCTGGAGCAGATCCCGCGCTACGCCCGCGGGCTGATGACCGAGCCGTGCCGGAGCGGGCAGGACACGGTGCACATCGACCCGACGGGCGGCGTGCGGCGCTGCCCGGACTTCGCCCCCGACGGCCACTGGCGCGACTACCAGGGCTACGCGCCGATCGACTGCAACGCGTGCTACTACGCCTGCCGGGGGGAGGCCCAGGCGCCGATCCGGCTGTCGCGGGTCGCCGACGTGATGGGGAGCACGCGCGGGCGGCCGTAGCCGTGACTGCCGGACGGCCGGGGCGCTGACGTTTCCCGGGGCTGGCGCGTCATCCGGGGACAGAGTGCGCCCGAGGCCGGGAACCCCGGCCGGGGCCCGTGCGCTCATCCCCCAGCCGCCCCGCCGCCGATGTCCGCCCTCGCCCGCATCCGGAAGACCGCCCTGCAGCACGAGCAGGAGCGGCAGTACGACAAGGCGCTCGCGCTCTACGCGCGGTTGCTCGACGGCGCCGAGGCCGGCGAGGAGGAGGTGGACGTCGCCCTGGTGAACCGCGCCGGCGACCTCGCGCTCCGGCTCGGCGACACGCCGCGCGCCCTCGGCTACTTCGAGCGCGCGCTCGACCTGTACGCCGCGGGTGGAATGCTCAACAACGCCGTTGCCCTCGGCGTGAAGATCCTCCGCCACGCCCCGGCGCACCTCACCGCCCACTACACGCTCGGCGTGCTCTACGGCCGCAAGGGCTTCGCGGGCGACGCGCGCCACCACCTCCTCACCTACGCCGTGCAGATGCAGCGCGCCGGGCGCGCCGACGAGGCTGGCCGGGTGTTGGGCGAGGTGGCGGCGGCGTGCCTCGACGCGGGCGAGCGGCGTGGCGCCCTCGACGCGTACGGCGCCCTCGGCGGGGATCCGGCGCAGGCCGCGGCGCTCAGCACGCCCGCCCCCTCGGCGCCGGCGGCTCCCCCCCACGCGACCCCGGCGCCGGCCCCGCCCGCCGTCCCGGTGGCGTGGGGCGCGGTGGACTTCGAGCCGACCGTGTTCGTGTCCCCCGAACCGCCGGTTCCGATCGAGCCATCCGCGGCGCCCCTGCTCGCCGACTTGGTCGCCTTCGATCCCGAGCCGGAGGCGCCCGCGTCTCAGGCTCCGGTGGCGTGGGACGCGCTCGGCATCGAGCCGTTGGACGTGGCGTTCGACGAGGTGGCCGCTGGCCTAACGCACCCGCCGGCCGAGGTCGTCGTCGCGCGGGCCGCGCCCACGTGGGACGCGTCGTTGGGCGACGAGCCGCCGCCGCTCCGGCTCGCCGAATTGCTCCGGTTGGACGCGCCGCCGCTCGCGACGGTCGGCGAGACGCTGCCCCCGGTGGCACCTGCGTCCGACGGTCCGGTCTGGCTGGTGGAGCCCGCCGCGATCGCCCTGGCCGACGACCCGCCGTCGGCCTTCCCAGATCCCGCGCTGGCCGACGCGTACGACGTCGCGCTCGATCTGCCGCTCGTCCACTACGAGCCCGCGGTGGTCGACGACGACGTCGAGGCACCCGCGCCGTCAACCGCGACCGCGCCGGCCCCGGCCTCCGTCGACCCGGACGACGCGCTCGACCTCGGCGCCTGGCTGCGCGAAACCGCCGAGCCGGCGAGCACGCGCCTGACGACCGCCGTGGTACCCCAGTCGGGGGACGAGCAGGCCGACTTCGACGCGACGCTGCGCGCCTTCACCGCCGGTGTCACCCGCGCGGTCGACCACGAGGACTGGGACAGCCACTACGACCTCGGCGTCGCATTCCGCGAGATGGGGCTGATCGACGAGGCGATCGTCGAGTTCCAGCGGGCAGCGCGCGCACCGGGCCGGCCGCTGCGCGCGCTGGAAGCGCTCGCGCAGTGCTTCCTCGACGCTGGGCAGCCCGAGGTGGCGCTGTCCACGCTGCGCGCGCCGGCCGAGGCGGCCGCCGACCTCGGCAGCGGGGACGCGGCGCTCGTCGGCGTCCACTACCTTATGGCCGTGGCCGCGCAGGCGCTCGGCCGCCCCGACGACGCGCGCCGCTGGCTCGTGCGCGTGGTCGCCACCGACGTCCGGTTCCGCGACGCCGCCGCGCGGCTCGCGGCGCTCCCGCCCCCCAGCCCCGTTCGATGACGCCGAGCGCGATGACCTCGGGCACGCGCTCCCGCGCGGACGCCGCCGCCCTGCGCGAGATCCAGGCCCCCGTGCGGGAACGCCTGGACCTCGTCGCCGGCGAGCTGTGGCGGATCGTCGCGTCGGACCTGCCGCTCGTGCTCGAGATCAACGCGCACCTGGCTGGGATGAAGGGGAAGATGTTCCGCCCGACGCTCGTGCTGCTCGCCAGCGCCACGGCGGGGTGCGCGCAGGAGCGCGCGGTGCCGGTCGCGGCGGCGCTGGAGACGCTGCACCTCGCCTCGCTCGTCCACGACGACGCGGTGGACCACTCGGTGCTCCGCCGCGGCATGCCCACGGTGAACGCGCTCTTCAGCCACCAGCACGCGGTGCTGATGGGCGACTTCCTCTACGCCCGCGCGCTGACCGAGCTCGTGCGGCTGAACGACTGGGACGTCGCGCGCATCTTTGCCGACGCGTCCACGCAGATCACGCTCGGCGAGATGCGCCAGCTCGGCGCGCTCGACGCCCTCGCGTTCGGCGAGTCGGACTACGACCAGCTCATCCGCGCCAAGACGGCGTCGCTCTTCCGGGCCGCCACCGAGCTCGGCGCCTTGTGCGGCGCCGCTGCCTACCGCGCCCCGCTCGCCCGCTACGGCGAGCGCCTCGGCATGGCCTTCCAGGTGGTCGACGACCTGCTCGACTACACCGAGGATGCCGAGGTCACGGGAAAGCCCTCGGGGCTGGATCTGCGCGAACACAAGGTCACGCTGCCGCTCATCGCCGCGCTCCCCGAGTTCGACGCCGCCGCGCGGCGGCGCGTGGAGGCACTGTTCGCCGCCCCCGACCCCGAGGACGCGCAGGTGGCCGAGGTCGTCGACCTGGTGGCGCGGCACGGCGGGCTGGACTATGCCCGGCGCCGCGGCGAGGTACTCGCCCGCGAGGCGGAGGAGGCGCTGGCGCCACTTCCGGAGTCGCCCGCGCGCGCCGCGCTGACCGACGCCGTGGGCTACGTACTCGACCGCCGGGCGTAGCAGATTGCGGGCGTGGCTACGCGCACCCGCTCCACCCGCCCGCCCCGCTTTCACCTCGCCGTCCTCGCCACCGGCTTCATCGCCGGGGGGCTGCTCACGCAAGCGGCGCGGCGCTTTCTGCCGCCCGGCGCAGTGAAGGCCTTCCTCACCACGGGCGTGACGCCGGCGGTGGGACCTCTGCAACTCGACCTGGTTATACTCAAGTTCGCGGTCGGGCCGGTGGCGCTGGACGTGTCGCTGCTCGGGCTGCTCGGCGTTCTGCTCGCCTACCTCATCGCCCGCTCGCTCTTCTGAGCGGCGCGCCCGCGATTCTTCCGCGCTCCCCCGGAGGCGCCATGCTCGGCAATTTCAGTGCGGTCGAGATCATCATGATCCTCGTCGTGATCCTGCTGCTCTTTGGGGCCAAGCGCATCCCGGAGATCGCGGGCTCGTTCGGCAAGGGGATCACCGAGTTCAAGCGCAACATGAGCGACGCCCAGCGGTCGATCATGGAGCCGGTGCCGGAACCGCCGCGCCAGGTCGCGCAGGAGCGCCCCGTCACTGCCGTGCCGCCCGCGCCGCTCTCTACCGAAGACGAGGCGGCGCGCCAGCCCAAGCGGCTCATCGGCTGACCGGCGCCGCCCCCGCGGCCTCCGGACGACGAAGCGCCCCGCGCGGCCTGAGGCCGCGCGGGGCGCTTCGTGTTGACGAACGGGTTCGAGCCGTCAGGTCGCGGACTGCCGGCGTTGGGCGGCGCGCACCGCCTCGCGGCGGTCGTCCACCTTCGCGCTGGCACGCAGGTCGGCCAGGAAGTCGCGCACGCGGGCCTGGCGGAGCGCGGGGGTGACCTGCTGGCGCTGCGCCGACTTCTGCGCCTGCCACGCGCCCTTGTCCGCAGCCACGCGCCGGTCGACGCGGAGCACGTAGACCGCGTCGCGGGCGGCCACGGGGCCGGCGATCTGGCCCTGCGGCACGCTGAACGCCGCGCCGACCGCCTCGTTGTACTGGCCGAGGCCCGGCACGAGGTCGACGCGCGAGAAGAGCGGCGTGCGCTCCACCGTGAGCCCCTGCGCCGCGGCCGCCGCCTCCAGCGAGCCGCCGCGCGCGGCCTGCGCGAGTTGGCGGGCGCGCGGCAGCAGCGCCTGCACCTGCTTCTCGCGCACCACCAGCTCGCGCACCTCGGCCCGCGCCTGCGCGAACGTCGGCGTCCCGCCCTTGGTGAGCGAGTCGAGCCGGGCGAGGTAGTACGCGTTCGGCGCGTCGTACAGCTCGCTCGACTCGCCGACCGCGACGCCGGAGAACGCCCACGCGCTCACGCTCGGCACCGGCTGCCCCGCGAAGCTGAGCGGCTCGTTCTCGAACGCCGTGACGCGCACCGGGCGGAGCCCGAAGCGCCGGACCGCGGCGTCGAACTTCTTCGGGTCCTCGGCGGAGGCAGTCGCGTTGGCGAGCGAGTCGGCCCGGCGGTCGGTGCGCGCGGCCGAGCTGTCGCTCTGCCCGATGGGGACGAGGATGTGGCGGAGCGCCAGCGTGTCGCCCGCGCGGCTGTCGACGCGGATGACGTGGTAGCCGAACTGCGTCAGCACGGGCTCCGAGAGCTGGCCCGGCGCGAGCGCGTACGCCGCGGCCTCGAACGGCGGCACGAACCGGTTACGCCCCCCGCGCCCCAGGTCGCCGCCCTGGCGCGCCGACACCGAGTCGGCACTCTCGCGCTGTGCGACGTCCTCGAACTTGGCGCCGCCCGCGATCTCGGCGCGCAGCCGGGCCGCGCGGTCGCGGGCGGCGGCGCTGTCGGCGGCCGTGACCACGCGCGGGATGCTCACGAGCGAGAGCACGGCGCGCCCCGGCCGCTCGAGCTGCTTCTGGTGCGTGTCGTAGTACGCCTTGAGCTCCGCGTCGCTGACGGCCATCGAGGCCGCGGCGGCGGCATCGGGCCGGAGGGCGACGAAGCTCACCTGCGCCGAGTCGCGCTGGTCCTGCCAGAGCTGCCAGAGGCGCGCGTCGCTGGCGTAGGCCTCGGTGGCGACCTGCGTCAGCAGCTTCTGCCGCGGGATCTCGGTGCGGTAGTAGCTCTCCAGGTACTGCAGGATGCCCTGCTGGCGCGCCGCCGGGCTGCTCAGGAAGCGGCGGTACTTCTGCGGGTCGAACTGGCCGTCGGTCTGTAGCTCGGGGTTCTGGGCCAGCTCGGGCGGCGGTGAGGCGGCGGCCACCTGGCGGATCTCGTCGTCGGTCACGGTGATGCCGCGGCGGGCGATCTCCTGGCGGAGCGCGACGCTCGTGACCAGCTCGTCGAACACCTGCTGCTCCAGCTCACGCCGGTCGTCGAGCGAGAGCTGCTGGCCGCGCTGTTCCTGCACCTGTTGCGCGCGCGCTTCCACGGCGCGGAGCCACTCGGTGGCGAGGATCTCCTCGCCGTTGACCTTGGCCACCACGGTGCTGGTGGTGACGGGGCCGCGGCCGAGCAGGCCGGAGCTCTCGCCGAAGACGAAGATGCCGACGAAGATGACGGCCATGACGATCATGAAGATCTGGCCGCGACTTCGCATCGTTTGCAGCACGCGCGATGCTCCTGGCGAACGGACGGGGTACGGGCGGGGCGGGGGGCTACACGGCGACGGCGCGCCCGCGTCCAAGGGGACGGGGGCGCGCCGGCCGGGGCCGCGTAGTGTACCGGGCCGCGCGCGCTAAAGGCAAGCCGGCGTGAGACTTCGGCCGCGTGTGGCGGGCATGCGTCGCGTTGACGTCGCGTCGCGCGGCGCGGTATGTTCGGCAGTCCGCCGCCGAGCCGCGCCCCGCGGGGCTGGGCCCTGTTCCCCCCCCGCCGCGCACTCTCCGCTCCCGGATGGTCGACCCCGCCCGGCTCGACGAGCTGCGCCGCCTGTTCGCAGCGCACCCGCGGCGGTACGCGGCGCCGCTGGCGAGCGCGTTGCGCCGGTCGGGCCAACCGCACGATGCCGTCGCGCTGTTGCGCGCAGAGCTCGCCGAGCGGCCCGAGCACCTCACGGGGCACGTCATCCTCGGGCAGGCGCTCACGGACGTCGGCGACGCAGCCGGCGCCGAGGCGGCGTACGCGCGGGCCCACGCGGTCGACGAAGGGAACGTGGTCGCGCTCGGCGCGCTGGTGGAGCTGGCGCTTGCGCGCGGCGACGACGCGGCTGCGTCGCACTGGCGGCAGCGGCTCGCCGAGGCCGACCCGGAGCCGGCGGGCGCCCGGCCCGCGGCGCCAACGCCCGCCGCCGCGCACGACCGCGACAGCGCGTCGGAAAACGGATCGGATGTCGGATCGGCCCTGCCCGCGACGTTCGAGCTCATCGACTTCACCGAGGTTGAGCCCCCGTCGGTCGACGCCGCCGCGCCCGAGCCGGCCGTCGGCCTCGATCTGCCGCCTGCGGACCCAGTGCCCGCGCCGATGCGCGAGGCGATGCCGGCGTTAGGCGACGAAGACGGGGCGGAGGACGGGGTGGAGGGGGACGGCGTTAGCGCCGCGACCCCGGCGCCTTTCGTGACGGAGACGATGGCCGGCCTGCTCGCGGCGCAGGGCCACACGGCGCAGGCACTCGACGTGTACGTGCAGCTCCTCGCGCAGCGGCCGGACGACGCGCGGCTTCGCGCGCGGGTGGACGCGCTGCGCGGCGGGACGTCGGCCCGCGACGCGTGGGGCGCTGCGATGTGGCACGCGGCGCTCGCGCCCGTGCCGGACCCCGCGCCCGCGGCCGCGCCTGTCTCCGGGGAACTCGATCCGGAAACCGACGCGGAACCCGCTGCTGGCGCGTCCGACCCCGCGGCGTCCGACCCTACGGCGTCCGACCCCTCGCTCGACGACCTCTCGTTCGACCGCTTCTTCGAGGCGTTTGGCGACGAACCCGACCCGGCGCCCGCCGAGCCCGCCGGTGACTTCGAGCGGTGGGCGGATGGCGTGACGGTCACCGGGGCGGGCGCCGCCGCGCCGTACACGGCGGAGCCGGCGGGCATCACGGCCGCGGCGGTCGCGGGCGCCGCGTCCGACGACGGGCCTTCCGCGCCGGCGCCCGACGACCCGGACGCGGACCTGGCCGCCTTCAAGGCGTGGCTGCGGGGGTTGGACGCGTGAGCGCGGACCCGGCGCCCGCCGCGCCGCCGCTCCGCATCGCCGTGCTCAACGGCCCCAACCTCAACCTGCTCGGCCGGCGCGAGCCCGCGCTCTACGGCCGTGACACCCTCGCCGACGTGGAGGCGCGGCTCCGCGCGTTAGGCTCGAAGATCGGCGCCGACCTCACCTTCGCGCAGCACAACGGCGAGGGCGAGCTGGTCGACGCGGTGCACGGATTTGGAGGGGCCGCGCCCGGCGGCGGAGCTGGGTTCGAGGGCGGGCGGGCCGACGGCGCGCTCGTCAACGCCGGCGCGTACAGCCACACGAGTCTGGCGCTGCGCGACGCGCTCGCCGGCGTGGCGCTCCCCTTCGTCGAGGTGCACGTGACCAACGTCTACGCGCGCGAGCCGGAGCGCCGCCACTCGATGCTCGCCCCGGCGGCGGTCGGCGTCGTGTGCGGCCTCGGGACGTTTGGCTACGAGGTCGCGCTCCGCGGCCTCGTCCACCACCTGCGTGGCCGCGCAGCCACCGGCACCGCGTGAGCCCCGCCGCCCCCGCGCCGCCGCAGCCGGCGCCCGCTCCCTCGACCGGCGGCGACCGCCGCCCCGCGCGCCTCGCCGCCGTCGTCGCGCGGCTCGAAGCCGAGCACCTGGACGCGGTGCTGCTCACCGGCCTGGCCAACGTGCGGTACCTGACGGGCTTCACCGGGTCGAGCGCGCTCGCCGTCGTGACCCGGCGCGGGGAGGTGCTGTTCGTCTCCGACTTCCGCTACCAGACCCAGGCGGCCGACGAGGTCGGCGACCTCGCCCGCGTGGTCATCGAGCAGGCCAGCCTGTGGGCCGGGCTGTGGCAGCAGCTCGCGTCGTTCGCCTACGTGCAGGTGGTGGGGTTCGAGAGCGGGCACCTGCTCCACCGCGACTTCCAGCGCCTGCTCGACACCGCGGGCGGCGCGCGCTGGACCTGGCGCCCGACGGACGGGCTCGTCGAGGGGCTCCGCGAGCAGAAGGACGCCGGCGAGGTCGCGTTGATCGAGGCGGCCAACGCCGTGGCCGTCGCCGCGCTTCATGCGACGCTGGCCGAGGTGCGGGTGGGGCTCACCGAGCTGGCCGTGGCGGGGATGCTGGAGCGGAACCTGCGCGCCGCCGGGAGCGAGGGTTTCCCGTTCGAGACCATCGTGGCGAGTGGGCCGCGGGCTGCCCTGCCGCACGCCCGCGCCGCCGCCCGCGCCATCGAGCCCGACGACTTGCTGCTCATCGACTTCGGGGCCGTGGTGGGCGGGTATTGCGCCGACGTCACGCGCACGGTGGTGGTGGGGCGGGCCGGCGAGCGCGAGCGCGAGGTCTACGACGTCGTGCGCGGGGCCAACGCCCTGGCGAGCGAGCGGGTCCGGGCCGGGATGCCCGGCAAGGATGCCGACGCGGTGGCCCGCGACTACATTGCCGACCGCGGCTTCGGCGAGGCGTTCGGCCACTCGCTGGGCCACGGCCTCGGGCTCGAGGTGCACGAGGCGCCGCGGCTGGCGCGCACCGCCGAGGCGGTGCTCCCGGCCGGCGCGGTCGTCACGATCGAGCCCGGCGTCTACCTCCCCGGCTGGGGCGGGGTGCGCGTCGAGGACGACGTGCACCTCGGCCCCGACGGCCCCCGCGTGCTGACCGACTTCCCCCGCGAGCTGCTGGAGCTCGGGTAAGCTGCCGTCCGGCCCGCGCGCGGTCCCCGCCCTCCCTCCCGGCGGACGGACCGGGCGCCGTGGCCCATTCGTCCGCCCCCGGCGTTCGGCGCCGGCCATTCCGCGGCCCCATTCGGCGCCTGTGCGCGCCCCCCTCCGACCCGGCCTTCCGGAGCCCCAGATCGACTCATGATCGACCTGCGCTACGTCAAGAAGCTCATCGACATGCTCGACGGCTCGAGCGTCGACTCGATCGAGATCTCGTCCGACAAGGGGATGAAGCTCCGCATCTCCAAGACGCCGCAGGGGCGCGGCGCCGTCCAGGTGGCCGCGCCGGCGATGCTGGCCGCGCCCCCCGCGCAGCCGCTGCTCGCGCCCCCCTCGGGGCTGGGCATGCCGACGCCGGCGGAGGGAATGAGCGCGCTCGCCGCGCCGGCCACCGAGGCCCCGGCCGCCCCGGCGCCCAAGGCCAAGGGGCTGGAGATCAAGAGCCCGATGGTCGGCACCTTCTACCTGTCGCCCGAGCCGGGCGCCAAGCCGTACGCGGCCGTGGGGTCGCGGGTGAGCAAGGGCCAGGTGGTCTGCATCATCGAGGCGATGAAGATCATGAACGAGATCGAGAGCGAGTACGACGGCGTCGTGACCGAGGTGCTCGCGGAGAACGCGCACGCGGTCGAGTACGGCCAGGTGCTGTACCGCGTCGACCCGACCGGCTGAGCGGGCCCGCGCTTGTTCCGCAAGGTCCTGATCGCCAACCGGGGCGAGATCGCGCTCCGCGTCATCCGCGCCTGCCGCGAGCTCGGCGTCGCGACGGTGGCCGTGTACTCCGAGGCCGACCGCGAGTCGCTGCACGTGCGATTCGCCGACGACGACGTCTGCATCGGCCCGCCGCCGGGGCGCGACTCGTACCTCAACATCCCGCGCCTGATCGCCGCCGCCGAGATCACCGGCGCCGACGCGATCCACCCCGGCTACGGCTTCCTCGCCGAGAACGCCGAGTTCGCCGAGACGTGCGCGGCGAGCAACATCACGTTCATCGGGCCGACGGCGGACCAGATCCGCGTCATGGGCGACAAGGCCGCCGCGCGTAAGGCGATGCGCGACGTGGGCGTCCCGATCGTCCCAGGCACGCCCGGCCCGGTCGAGGACGCGGACGAGGCCTTCGCGTTCGCCGAGGAGATCGGCTTCCCGGTCATCATCAAGGCCGCGGCCGGCGGGGGCGGGAAGGGGATGCGCGTCGCCAACGACCCGGACGACTTCGTCCGCTCGTTCCAGCTCGCGCGCTCCGAGGCGCTCTCGGCGTTCGGCAACGGCGACGTGTACGTCGAGAAGTACCTCGCCCGCCCGCGCCACGTCGAGTTCCAGATCCTCGGCGACACGCACGGCCGCGTCATCCACCTCGGCGAGCGCGACTGCTCGGTGCAGCGCCGCCACCAGAAGCTGGTGGAGGAGGCGCCGTGCCCGGTGATGACGCCGGAGCTGCGCGACGCGATGGGCGAGGCCGCGGTGCGCGGCGCCAAGGCCATCGACTACGTGGGCGCGGGGACGATCGAGATGCTCCTCAACGAGGACCGGTCGTTCTACTTCATGGAGATGAACACGCGCATCCAGGTGGAGCACCCGGTCACGGAGATGCTCACCGGCGTGGACCTCGTGAAGGAGCAGATCCGCGTGGCCGCGGGCGAGCCGATGAGCGTGCCCGGCACGCCGGAGCTGCGCGGCCACGTGATCGAGTGCCGCGTGAACGCGGAGGACCCGGCGCGCAACTTCCAGCCGAGCCCGGGGCACATCGCGGTGTTCCACCCGCCGGGCGGGCCGGGCGTGCGTATCGACTCGCATGCCTACGCCGGCTACACCGTCCCGCCGTACTACGACTCGCTCATCGCCAAGCTGATCGTGCAGGGGCGGGACCGCGAGGAGGCGCTGCGGCGGATGCAGCTCGCGCTGGAGACGTTCGTGGTGGAGGGGGTGAGCACGACGATGCCCTTCCTCAACCGCGTGATGCAGCACCCGCAGTTCCGTGCCGGCGACGTGGACACCAAGTGGCTGGAGCGCGAGTTCGACCGGCTCAAGGCGGAGTTGGCGGCGCAGCAGGCGGCGTCGGCGGGGACGCCGACTTTCGGCGGGCCGGCGGTGGGCGCGGCGCGGTAACGGACGGTTCGGCGGGGCGCGCGGCGCGCGGGCCCCGCGCGGCGGGCTTCAGACGTGGTGGCGGCGATGAACGGGCTCCTCGGCAGGGTGCAGGCGGCGGTGCACGGCACGATCGGCGAGGCTCGGGACCGCCCCGCCGCGGCGGACGCCGACGTGGGGCACCCGGCCGCCGCGCCGTCGGCGTCGGATCCGGCGGCGAGTGCCGCGGCGGAGCGACGCGCGCACGTGCGCGGCGAGCTGGCCGGGCTGGCGTGGCTCGCGCTCGGCCTCTTCCTGTTCGGTGTCCTGGGCGCGAGCGTCGCCGCCCGCGTGCTCGACGCGGGTCCGGGCGGCGCGGGGCGGGCCTTCGGCGTGGTGGGTGACCTGGTCGCCGCTCCGCTGCTCGGCCTGCTCGGCTGGGCCGGCGCCGTCTTCGTGCCGGCCGCCGCCCTCACCCACGCGCTCCGCCGGTTCGGGCGGATGACGTCGCGCGCCGACCGTGACTGGCTCGTCCTCCTCGGCGGGTGCGCGCTCCTCGTGCCGGTGGTGCTCGCGCTGGCGTTAGGCGTGGGGCGCGAGCGGAGCGACGTGGCGGGGCTGTGGGGCGGGTTCGTGGGCTACTACCTGACGGAAGGGCTGGGCGCGTTCGGGGCGTGGTTGCTCGTGGTGTTCGCCGGGTGCGCGCTGGCGGTGACGACGCTCGCGTGGAACCCGGTGCGCGCCCTGCTGGTGCGCGCGGGGGTCGCGCCCCCGGAGCCCGGCGCGTCCGCGGCGCTGACCTACGAGGACGTGCTCGGGCCCGGGGACGTCGGCACGCTCGACCCCGCGGCCGGCGGGCCCAAGCGGAGACGCCGGAAGGGGGGGGAGCCGCCGCTCGACCCCGCGCGCGCCCTTGAACCCACACCTGAGGAGATGCCCGCCGCGGACCCGGTGATGCTGGCCGCGGCCGCGAACGCCGCCGCCGGCGCCATCGCCGAGCCGCCGGTCGCAGACGCGGACCGCGCCGGGCGGAAGCGCGGGCGCGGGGGCGCAGGTGCGGCGCCGGTGGACCCCGTCGTCGAGCAGATCGTCGCCGAGTCGGCGGCGGAGGCCGCGCGGACCGAGGCGGGCGGCGAGCCGGCCGAGCCGCCCGCGCTCCCCGGCCGCGACCTGCTCGACCACGCCCCGCCGCGCAACCCGGACACCAACCGCCGCGAGCTGGACGCGGCCGCCCTGAAGCTGGAAGAGGTGCTGCGCACCTTCCGCATCGACGGGCAGGTCACCGGGCGCACGGTGGGCCCGACGGTGACCCAGTTCGAGTACACGCCGGCGGCCGGGGTGAAGGTGCGGCAGATCGCCTCGCTGGCCGACGACCTCGCGCTCGCCATGCGGGCGCCGAGCATCCGCATCGTCGCGCCCATCCCCGGCAAGGGGGCGGTGGGGATCGAGGTGCCCAACGCCACGCGCGAGATGGTCGCGTTCCGCGACCTGGTGGAGAGCCGCGAGTTCCAGGACGCCAAGGCCGCGCTTCCCGTCGCCCTCGGCAAGGACCTGGAGGGCAAGCCCGTCGTCGCCGACCTGGCGAAGATGCCGCACCTGCTCATCGCCGGAGCCACCGGGGCGGGGAAGAGCGTGTGCGTCAACACCATCATCACGTCGCTCATCTACCGCCACACGCCGGCCACGCTGCGCTTCCTGATGGTCGACCCCAAGATGGTCGAGCTGTCGGTCTACAACGACCTGCCGCACATGCGGCACAAGGTCATCACCGACAGCAAGGACGCGGCGAGCATCCTCAAGTGGGCCATCATGGAGATGGAGGAGCGCTACGCCCTCCTGTCCGAGAACGGCTGCCGCAACCTGCAGGACTTCAACCGCCGGGTGCGGCAGCACGCGGGCGGCGACGGCCCGCCGCTCAAGGCCAAGCGCCCCACCGACGTCGGCTTCTCGTTCGAGGAGTACACGCGCGGCGAGCTGCCCTACGTCGTGGTCGTCATCGACGAGATGGCGGACCTGATGATGACCGTGCAGGGCGAGGTCGAGACGCCGATCGCGCGGCTGGCGCAGAAGGCCCGCGCCATCGGCATCCACCTGATCATCGCCACGCAGCGGCCGAGCGTGAACGTGATCACCGGGCTCATCAAGGCCAACTTCCCGAGCCGGATCGCCTTCCGGGTGGCGAGCGGCGTGGACAGCAAGACCATCCTCGACGGGGTGGGCGCCGAGGCGCTGTTAGGCAACGGCGACCTGCTCTTCATCCCGCCGGGCCAGAGCGAGCCGTCGCGCCTGCAGGGCGCCTACCTCTCGAGCGAGGAGACCGAGCGGCTGATGGGCTGGTACCGCGACCGCAAGGAGGGCACGTCGGCCGACGGGCGCGCGCTCGCCGCGGGCGTGGACGCGCGGCTCGCGGCGCAGGACGAGGAGGACATTCTCGAGGTGGTCAAGCGGCGCGAGGCGCTGGAGGCCGGCATCACCGACGACGAGCCGGCCGACGCCGCCGACCGCGACAAGCTGTTCTACGAGGCCGCGGAGGCGTGCATCCAGCAGCAGGGCGGCAGCACGTCGCTCCTGCAGCGGCGGCTCAAGATCGGCTACGGCCGCGCGGCCCGCATCATCGATCAGCTCCACCTCGCGGGGGTCCTCGGCCCCCCCGACGGCAGCAAGCCGCGCGACGTGCTGATCGGGATCGAGGAGCTCCACCGGCTCGGCGGCCCGGACCGGGACTGAGCCGTCCGTAGGCCCCCGCGCGACGCATCGGGGGTCAGGTTAGGCGCCGCGGGGCCCGGAACCGGGCTCCGCCTTGCGCGTTCGTGTCCCGCGGCTAGCATCTGTCCCACCTTGCCGCACCCGGGCCCGCCATCCTTCCCGCGGGTCCTTGCCGTCGCGCCGTGGCTCCGCCGTCCCTCCGCGCGCCCGCTCCCCCTTCTGCTCCGAGGTGTGTTCATGTCCGGTCGCCCCGGCTGTTGGCGCGCGAGCGCGCGCACGGCTCTGCTGCTCTCCGCCCTCGTCCCCGCGTCGGCCGCGACGTCGGCCCTCGCGGCCCAGGCCGCCATCGCGTCGCTCGGGGTGCTCAGCGGGCGCGTGACGCTCGCGCCGGGGGACGCGCCGGTGCAGGGCGCGCGGGTGCAGGTGTTCACCTATCCGGGCAACGTGGCTGTGGGCAGCACGACGACGGGCGCCGACGGCCGCTACCGGCTGCCGGGGCTGCGGGCGGGGACGTACGCGGTGGTCGTGACGCGCATCGGCTTCCAGCTCCGCCGGATCGAGACGGTGCGTGTGAGCGAGGGCGAGGTGGCCACCGCCAACGTCGGGCTGAGCGAGCTCGCGTCCACGCTCGACGCGGTGGTCGTGACGTCGTCGCGCGCGCCGGAGAAGGTGCTCGACGCGCCGGCCAGCATCTCGGTCGTGAATGCGGAGCGCATCGAGCGCACGCCCGCGGTCACGGTCGTGGACCAGGTGCGCAACCAGCCCGGCATCCACGCCACGCAGGGCGGCGTGGCGCAGACCAACGTCGTCGCGCGCGGCTTCAACAACGCGTTCTCCGGCAGCCTGCTCATGCTGCAGGACTACCGGTTCGCCGGGGTGCCGTCGCTGCGGGTGAACGTGCCGTTCCTCTCGATGAGCCCGAGCGAGGACATCGAGCGGGTCGAGGTGCTGCTCGGCCCGGCGGCCGCGCTCTACGGGCCCAACTCGGCTAACGGCGTGATGCACGTGATCACCAAGTCGCCGTTCACCTCGCAGGGGACGACGTTCACGGTCGACGGCGGCGAGCGGTCGCTCTTCCGCGGTGCGCTGCGCCACGCGCAGACCATCGGCGACAAGGTCGGCTTCAAGGTGTCGGGCGAGTACTTCACGGCGCGCGACTTCCAGTTCCGCGACCCCGCCGAGCCGGCCACGTTCGCGGCGACGGCGCCGCCGGGACGCCGCAACCAGCCCAACCAGCGCGACTTCGACGTCGAGCGTTACTCCGGCGAGGCCCGCCTCGACGTCCGCCCGACCGACAACACCGAGGCGATCACCACGGTCGGCTATAACCGCGTCGGGAGCCTGATCGAACTCACGGGCGCCAACGGCGCGTCGCAGATCCGCAACTGGAGCTACACCAACATCCAGCAGCGCTTCCGCTACAAGCGCGTGTTCGCGCAGGCGTTCGCCAACCTGAGCAACGCGGGGAACAACGACTCGCTCGACACGCGGGGGACGTTTCTGCTGCGCACGGGCCAGCCGATCGTGGACCAGAGCCGCGTGTTCGTCGGCCAGATCCAGCACGCCTTCGACGTCGGGGCCAAGCAGAACTTCATCTACGGCGCGGACTACATCTACACCAACCCGCGTACGGCCAACACGACCAACGGCGTCAACGAGGCCGGCGACAACGTCACCGAGTATGGCGGCTACGTGCAGGGCGTCACCCACCTGTCGCCCAAGATCGACTTCATCGCCGCCGCCCGCCTCGACAAGAACGACCGGATCTCGGGCACCTTCTTCTCGCCGCGCGCGGCGCTGACGTTCAAGCCGACCGAGACGTCGAACTTCCGCCTGACGTTCAACCGCGCGTTCCAGTCGCCGGCCAACTTCCAGATGTTCCTCGACCTGGTGCAGGCGCGGATCATCTCGAACGGCGTCAACTTCTTCAACGTGCGCGCCGCGGGCGTCGACCCCGCCAACGGGTTCGCCTTCGCCCGCAACAGCCCGACGGGCGTGGGCGGGCTGTACATGCGCACGTCCAACGCCGTCCCCGCCGCGCTCGGCGGCCCGAACAACCGGGTGGACGCCAACGCGGCCACCTTCTTCCCACTCTACATCGGCCTGGCCAACGGCTCGAACAACGCCCTGGTCACGCGCGTCGCCCAGGGGCTGCAGCAGGCCGGCGTGCCCGCCGCGAACGCCGCGGCGCTCGCCGTGCAGGTGGTGACCAACCTGGCCAACGCGCGCCCCACGGCGGCGCAGGTCGGCACCGTACTCCGGGCCTTCAACCCGACGGCGGCCGCGGCCAACCCGGCCAACGCCTTCGCCACGATCGTCCAGCCGTCGTTCGCGCGCGACGAGGCGCCGCTCAAGCCCAACTACGTCAACAGCTTCGAGGCGGGCTACAAGGGCATCTTCGCCAACAAGGTGCGGCTGACGGTCGACGCCTGGTACCAGCAGCGGTTCAACTTCATCACGCCCGCGCAGAACATCGCCCCCACGGTGTTCGGCGACCCGACGACGCTCGGCTCGTTCATCGCCGGCAACGTCGCCCAGACGCTCGCGCCCTCCATTGGGGCCGCCGGCGCGACCGCGTTTGCCTCGGCGTTCGCGCAGGGGCTCGTGCCGCAGATCGCCGGGCTGCCGCTCGGGAACGTCGTGCCCGAAGGCGCGCGGTACCAGCGCAACGACATCATCTTCAGCTACCGCAACGTCGACCAGCGGATCAACCTCGCCGGCACGGACATCGCGGCCGACTACCTGCTCACCCCGCGCCTCACGCTCGCCGGCACGTACTCCTTCGTCAACCGCGGCGACTTCCCCGCGGTGGACGGCGGCAACAGCGAGCCACTGCGCCTCAACAGCCCGCAGCACAAGGCGAGCGCCGCGCTCCAGTACGACAACGTGGTCAACGGCTGGGCCGGCGAGCTCCGCTACCGCTACGCCGACGCCTTCCGCGTCAACTCCGCGGTGTTCCTCGGCAACGTGCCGACCAACAACTTCGTGGACGTGGGCGTGAGCAAGGCGGTGCCGATCAACGGCAAGCGCGCCCGGCTCAGCGTCAACGCGACGAACGTGTTCGACAACAAGCGGCCGACGTTCATCGGCACGCCCGACATCGGGCGGCTGGTCGTGACGCGCGTGTCGTACACGCTCTGACCGACGGCGTCTCCCACCGTTCGCGGCGGGGCCGCGCGCCTTGACGGGCGCGCGGCCCCGCCGTCGTTTACCGCCGTGCCGCCCCGCATCCTCCTGCTCGACCCGCTCGCGCGGCCCGTCATCGCCCACCGCGGCGACTCGGCCCACGCGCCCGAGAACACGATGGCGGCGTTCGAGCGCGCGGTCCGGCTGGGCGCCGAGGGGCTGGAGTTCGACGTGCGGCTCACGGCGGACGGCGTGGCCGTGGTGCACCACGACGCCGCACTCGACCGCACCACCGACGCCGCCGGCCCGTTAGGCCGGCGCGCCCTGGCCGAACTTCGCGCCGTCGACGCCGGCGCGCGGTTCACGATCGATGGCGGACGCACGTTCCCGTTCCGCGGGCGCGGCCTGCGGGTGCCGACCCTCGACGAGGTGTTGGGCGCGTGGCCCGACACGCCGGTGCTGATCGAGATCAAGGAGGCCGCGGCCGCCGGCGCCGTGCGCGCCGCCCTCGACCGGCACGCCGCCGCGGGGCGCGCGGTGGTCGCCAGCTTTCTGGACGCCGCCGTCGCGCCCTTCCGCGGCTCCGCGTACGCCACCGGCGCCGCGCGCGGGGACGTGGCACGGCTGCTCGCGGCCTCGCTCACGGGCGCGCGCGTGCGGCCGGCGTATCAGCTCGCGAGCGTCCCGCGGTCGTACAACGGGCTGCCGCTGCCGGTGGCGCGGTTCGCGCGGGCGCTGCGCCCGGCCGGGGTCCCGGTGAGCGTCTGGACGGTGGATGACCCGGTCGAGGCGCGCACGCTCTGGCGCGCGGGGGTGAGCGGGATGGTGAGCAACGACCCCGAGGCCCTCCTCGCCGTCCGGTCTTCCACGCTCTTCGACGAGCCGCCTGCGTTCTGAGAGCCCACCGCGCAACATGGCGGTACGTACGGCAGGCGCGGCCAGGGCTATTCTGGCCCCGTGTCCGACGACCCTCGTCAGTCGCTCGGGGCGTTGGGCGAGCGTGTGGCCGCGCGGTGGTACGCCGCCAACGGCTACGCGGTGCTCGCCCGCCGCTTCCGGTCCGGCCACCGCGACCTCGACCTCGTGGTGGCGCGGGACGGCGTGGTGGCGTTCGTCGAGGTGAAGGCCCGTCGGGGCGGCGCGTACGGCGGGCCGATCGAGGCGGTACACTGGCGCAAGCGCCGGGAGCTGGTGCGGAGCGCGCAGGTCTGGATCGCGCGGTACGGGCGGGCCGGGTCGGCGTACCGGTTCGACGTGTTCGGGGTACTGGTCGAGTCGGCCGAGCGGGGAGCGCCGAGGGTGCGCGTCCTGCACCTGCCTGACGCGTTCCAAGTGCCTGCCGGCGCGTAACTTAGGACGCGTGCCGGGGTAGGAATCGTGCTTGCGAATCCGACCCGCGCTTCGTAGTTTGTTCGGGCGATCCGGTACGCGTGCCCTGCCGCCTGGCAGCGCGCGACCGCGTCGCATGGCCAGGGTGGATCAACGACTCACACAGGGTGGACGAGATGGCAACGGCAGCGGCGACGGACGACCGGAAGAAGGCCCTCAACCTGGCCATTGCGCAGATCGAGAAGAACTGCGGCAAGGGCTCCATCATGCGGCTCGGCGCCGAGCAGAAGGTCAAGGTCGGGGCCATCCCGACCGGCGCCATCAACCTCGACGCGGCCATCGGGATCGGCGGCGTGCCGCAGGGGCGGATCACCGAGATCTACGGCCCCGAGTCGAGCGGCAAGACCACGCTTTGCCTGCACGTGGTGGCCAACGCGCAGAAGGCCGGCGGCGTGGCGGCATACATCGACGCCGAGCACGCGCTCGACACCGAGTACGCGCGCAAGCTGGGCGTCGACGTCGAGGCCATGCTGATCTCGCAGCCGGACACCGGCGAGCAGGCCCTCGAGATCTGCGACATCCTCGTCCGCTCGGGCGCGGTCGACGTGATCGTGGTCGACTCGGTGGCGGCGCTCGTGCCCAAGGCCGAGATCGAGGGCGACATGGGCGACAGCCACGTGGGGCTGCAGGCCCGCCTGATGAGCCAGGCGCTGCGCAAGCTCACGGGCGCCATCGCGCGGTCGAACACGGCGGTGATCTTCATCAACCAGCTCCGCGAGAAGATCGGCGTGATGTTCGGCAACCCGGAGACGACCACGGGCGGCAAGGCGCTCAAGTTCTACGCCTCGCTGCGGCTCGACATCCGGCGCATCGGGCCGGTCAAGGACAAGGAGGACGTGGTCGGCTCGCACGTCCGCGTGAAGGTGGTGAAGAACAAGGTGGCCGCGCCGTTCAAGCAGGCCGAGTTCGACATCATGTACGCCGAGGGCATCTCGCACGCCTCGCTCGTGCTCGACATCGCGGCGGAGGCCGGGATCATCGAGAAGAGCGGCGCTTGGTACAGCTACAACACGCAGCGCATCGGCCAGGGGCGCGAGAACGCCAAGATGTTCCTCAAGGACAACCCGGCGCTGATGGCCGAGGTGGAGGAGAAGGTCAAGGGCGTGCTCGGGATCGCCGAGGTCGCGGGCGAGGAGGAGTAGGTCCGGAGGCAACGGCCGGGCGCGGCGGTCCCACGGGGCTGTCGCGCCCGTTCGTCGTCTCCGGGGGTGGGTCGACGGCCAGCGGCGCGGGAGGGCGGCGATGTGGCAGCGGCGGGCGGGGCAGGGAAGCCGGTCGGCGGACGAGGCGCCGGTGCCGGTAGTCGGCGTGGTCACCGCGATCGTGGCGAGCGGTCGGCGGGAGGGACGGTTCGACCTCGTCGTCGACGGGAAGTCCGCGGCGGTCGTCTCGCTGGAGCTGATCGAGCAGTACGGGCTGCGGGTGGGCGCCGTGCTCGACGAGGTCCGCGGCGCCGGACTCGCTGACTCGGCGGCGGCGCTCGGCGTGTACGATCGTGCGGTGGGCATGCTCGCGGCGCAGGGGCGGTCGGCCAAGGATCTGCGACGCCGGCTCGTGATGAAGGGGGCGCGTCCGGAGCACGCGGACGCGGCCGTCGAGCGGCTGACTACGGCCGGATTCCTCGACGATGCGGCGTTTGCGCGGCAGGTGGCGCGCTCGCGGGTGGCGGGGCGCGGGGACTCGCGGCGGCGGGTCGCCCAGGCGCTCGCGCAAAAGGGTGTGGCGCGCGAGGTGGTGGACGAGGCCGTTCGCGACGTGTTCGCCGACGAGGCGGTCGACGAGGACGCGCTGGTTGAGGAGGCCGCGCGGAAGCGGGTGCGCACGCTCGGCGCCCTAGACGCGGTGACGCGCCGGCGCCGGCTGTACGCGTACCTTGCGCGGCGGGGCCACGACGGGTCGGCGATCCAGCGGGTGTTGCAGCGTGTGCTGGCCGACGGCGAGGACGGCAGGGAATGATTCCCGCTCTCGGACGCGGTTCCCGTATGCCGGGACGCGACGGGAGCTGAACGGGCCAGGAGGCTTCACGGCGAGCGATTGACTTGGGCGCGTTCGGCGACCAGCCTTTGCTTGCACGCACGACACCTCGTCCCCCGCCATGGCCGCACCGCATCCCGCTGCGCTCCCCGAGCCGCCCGAGCACCGCGCGTTCGACCGCACGGGCAGGAGCGCGGTCGAGCGGCTGGCGGTGCTCGCGGTCGCGCGGGACGTCGCGGCCATGCCGGCGTCGTTGGTGGTGCAGCTTGCGCTGTATCCGGCGGACCTCGCCCACTGGGCGCGCGACGAGCGACTGAGTGAGTCGCTCGTCTACAACACGCTCGCGGCGCGCAAGCCGTACAGCCGCGTGCGCCAGCTCCTCGCCGCGCGGCTCGACGTGCCGGTCGCGGTCGTCTCGCACCTGATCGACGCGCGGCGGCCGCTGGCGAGCGTGCAGCGCGAACCCGGCGTCCCAGCGCCGGCGCCCGACCCCGCGGTCGACTGGAGCGGGACGCCGCTGCCACCCGTGCGCGACGGCGGGAACCCGGTCGAGCGGCGCGCGGTGCGCGCCGTGGCGCGCGACGTGGCCGCGATGCCCGCCAGCACGGTCGCGGGCCTCGCGATGTGGCCGGAGACGCTGACCGCGTGGTCGCGCGCGCAGCGCCTGGCCAGCTCGGTGGTCTGGGCCACGATGGCCGGCGCCCCGAGCGAGCGGGTGCGCGACCTGCTTGCCCGGCGGCTCGGCGTGTCGCTGCGGGAGTTGGCCGTGCTCATCGACGGACGCCGGGCTACGCCGGCCGCCGCCGTCTCGTGGACCGCCGACGCGACCGCCGCCGAGCGCCTCGGCGCGGCGCTGGCCGACGCGATTGGGCCCGCCGATGCACCACCGCCCGTCGCTGCCCCCCCGGCCACGCCCGGCCCGCGCCGCCGTCGACCGCCCCCGGCCGACGACCAGATGGCGCTCGGCCTGTAGCCGCCGCGAGGCGCCGCGAGTCCGCCGGGCCGTCGCACCGCCCTGTGGGACGCCCGCCAGCGGCGTCTAGATTGCCCCGGCAGCCATGAACGCCGCCGACATCCGCTCCCGCTTCCTCGCGTACTTCGAGCGCCAGGGCCACATCGTGCGCCCGAGCAGCTCGCTTGTACCCGCCGACGACCCCACCCTGCTGTTCACCAACGCCGGGATGGTGCCGTTCAAGAAGGTCTTCCTCGGCATGGAGGAGCCGCCCGACCCGCGGCGGCGCGCGACCACGGCGCAGAAGTGCGTGCGCGCGGGCGGCAAGCACAACGACCTCGAGCAGGTGGGGCACACCGCCCGGCACCACACCTTCTTCGAGATGCTCGGCAACTTCTCGTTCGGCGACTATTTCAAGCGCGACGCGATCCGCTTCGCCTGGGAGTTCGTCACCGGCGACCTCGGCATCGCGCCGGAGCACCTGCGCGTCACGGTCTTCTACGAGGACGACGAGGCGCGCGCGCTCTGGACCGACGTCACCGGCATCGCCCCCGACCGCGTCTACGGGCTCGGCGCCAAGGACAACTTCTGGCAGATGGCCGACACGGGCCCGTGCGGCCCGTGCACCGAGATCTACGTCGACCTCGCCGCGGTCGCGCGCGACTTCCGCTTCCCCGACGGGGCATCCGGCGAGTGGACTGAGGTGGGACGCGACGTGTACACGCTCGACGCCTTCGTGGAGGGCGCGGAGGCCGGGCGGTTCCTCGAGATCTGGAATCTGGTCTTCATGCAGTACGACCGGCAGGCGGACGGCACGCTGGTGCCGCTGCCCAAGCCGAGCGTGGACACCGGCGCGGGGCTCGAGCGCATCGCCGCGGTGTTGCAGGGGGTGACCAACAACTTCCACACCGACGCCTTCGCGCCGCTCATCGCGGAGGTGGAGGCGGTGGTCGGGGCGCCGTACCGCGGCCGCGAGACCGACGCCGTGGTCGGCGGCAACGACCCGGCGAGCTACCGCGTGCTGGCCGACCACGCGCGGGCGGTGGCGTTCCTTCTTGCGGACGGTGTCTTTCCGAGCAACGAGGGGCGCGGGTACGTCCTGCGCCGCATCCTCCGCCGCGCGGTCCGCCACGCCTACCTGTTAGGCCGCACGAGCGAGCCCACGCTCTACCGCGTGGTCGAGCGGGTGATCGACACGATGGGCGACGTCTACCCCGAGCTCGCGCAGCGGCGCCAGCACCTCGTCGCCACGACGCGGGCTGAGGAGGAACGCTTCCTCGCCACCATCGAGGGCGGCCTCGCGCGTTTCGACGAGCTGGCGCCTCCCCGGAGCACGCAGGGCTTGGCGGCGCTCCGCGGCACGGTGGCCGGTGAGGACGCGTTCCGGCTCTACGACACCTTCGGCTTCCCGATCGACCTCACCGAGCTGATGGCGCGGGAGCGGGGCTACACGGTCGACGTGGCCGGCTTCGAGGCGGCGCTCGGGCGCCAGCGGCAGCAGTCGCAGGAGGAGCGCAAGTCGCGCAAGCTGGGCGTCGCCGCCGACGCGTTAGGCGACCTCGACGCCTGGGAGCGCGACGGCGTGCCGCTCGACGAGGCCGGGCGGTTCGTCGGCTACGACGCCGTGCGCGTGGAGACCGAGGTGGCCGCAGTGAAGCGGCTCGACGGCGGGCGCGTGGCCGTGCTGCTCCGGGAGTCGCCGTTCTACGCCGAGAGCGGCGGCCAGGTCAGCGACCGCGGCGAGATCGTGGGCGCGGGGTGGCGCGTGGACGTGGACGAGGTCCGCAAGGTCGACGGCAAGGTGGCGGCGTTAGGCACGCTCACCGGCGAGCTGACGTTCGGCCCGGCCCTCGCCCGCGTCCCCACCGAGCGCCGCCGCGACACCGAGCGCAATCACACGGCCACGCACCTGCTCCACGCGGCCCTCCGCCAGACGTTAGGCGAGCACGTGCACCAGGCCGGCAGCGTCGTCGAGCCCGACCGGCTGCGCTTCGACTTCACGCACCACGGTCCCGTGCGCCCCGAGCAGCTCGACGCGGTGGAGCAGCTCGTGAACGCGGGCGTGTGGGCGGGGGAGGCGGTCACCGTCGCCGAGCGGCAGTACCAGGACGCGGTCGCGTCGGGCGCGATGGCGCTCTTCGGCGAGAAGTACGGCGACGTGGTGCGCGTGGTCGACATCCCGGGCCGCTCGACCGAGCTGTGCGGCGGCACGCACGTGCGCAACACGAGCGAGATCGGCCTCTTCCGCGTGGTGCAGGAGACCGGGGTGGCCGCCGGCGTCCGCCGCATCACGGCCGTCACGGGACCGAAAGCGTTCGAGCACCTGCGCGAGCGCGAGCGCATGGTCGAGCGCGTGGCCGCGCTCGTGAAGGCGCCCGTGCACGCCGTGGTGCAGAAGGTGGAGAGCGTGCTCGACGAGCGGCGGCAGTTGGAGCGCCGCCTCGACGAGGCGCAGCGCGGGGGCGGGGCCGACCAGCTTGCAAAGCTCGTCGCCGGCGCCTCGGACCTCGGCGGCGTGCCCTTCGTCGCGGGCGAGGCGCCGGTGTCGGACCTCAAGGCGCTCCAGGCGTTAGGCGACGCGCTCCGCGAGCAGCTCCCGGCGGGCGTGGCCGTGCTGGGCGCGCGGCTGGAGGACGGCAAGGCGGCGCTCGTCGCCGTCGTGGGCGACGCGGCGCGGGCGCGCGGGCTGCGCGCGGACGAGGTGGTGCGCACCGTGGCCGCGGCGGCCGGCGGGCGCGGGGGCGGGAAGCCGCACATGGCCCAGGCCGGCCTCCCCGACAGGTCGCGCCTGGCCGACGCGCTCGCCGGCGCGGCCGCGCTCGTCCGCCCCCTGGTGGACGCGGCCGGGGGCGCCGGCGCGTGACCGCGCCAGCCGGCTGGCTCGCTCGGGCCGAGCCCGCCCCGCCCGCCGAGTTGCGCGACCGGCTCGTCGCCCTGCTCGGCCCGGCGGCGCTCGCCGACGGGGAGGCGGCGGTGCGCGGGTGCGTGGACGGCGCCGAGCGGGTGGTGGCCGGGTTGCTGCGCGACGGCAGCACCGACCGCGCGTCGGCGCTCGACCTGCTGGCGGCAGACGCGCTAGCCACTTATGCCTTCGAGCTGGCCGCGGACCGCCCCGAGCGGTTGGGCGCGGTCGCCGAGGCGGCGATGGCGCGCTTCGCCGCGTTGGGCACTACGTTAGACACTGCGTTAGGCACCGCGCCCCCGGGCCCGGCCGCCGGGGCGTGATCGACCTCCACACGCACCTCGCGCCGGCGGTCGACGACGGGGCGCGCGACCTCCGCATGGCCACCGCTGTACTGGCGGGGTTCGCGGCCCAGGGCGTGACCGCGGTGACCTGCACGCCGCACGCGCGGGCGTCGGCCGTGTCGCGCAACGCGCTGGACGCCGACCGCGTGCGCGCGGCGTTCGACGCGCTGACCGCCGCGGCGCCGGACGGCCTCACGCTCCATCTCGGCCGAGAGGTGATGCTCGACGAACCCGGCGTGGACCTGGCCGGCCACCCGGGGGTGCGGCTCGGCGCCGCCCCGGCGGTGCTGGTCGAGTTTCCGCACGGGCCCGCGCCGGTGGCGGCGGAGCGGGAGCTGGCGCGGATCCGCGCCTCGGGCCTCCTCCCGGTGCTCGCGCACCCCGAGCGCCACCCCGGCACCACGGTCGCCCATGTCGCCGCGTGGCGGGCGGCGGGTGCGGCGGTCCAGGTCGACGCGACGACGCTCGCCGCCCCCAGCGCACGTGGCGCCCTCGCCCGGGCGCTCGTGGCGGCCGGCCTGGCCGACCTGCTGGCGAGCGACAACCACGGCGACCGCCGCTCGCTCGCCGTCGCGCGAGACTGGCTCGTTGCGCGCGGTGCGACCGCGCTCGCCGACCTGCTCACCCGCGACAACCCTGCGCGCGTACTGGCCGGCGCGCCCCTCCTCCCTCCGCCGCCGCACCCGACACTCGCGCGGCCGGCCGGCGGATTCTCGGCGTGGCTCCGCGCGCGGCTGGGCCGCGCGGGCGCCCGCGTCCCTGTCTCGTCATGACCCGTTCCGAACTGTCCGACGCCCCGGTAACCCCCGCCGCGGTGGCCGCGCCGCTCCGCGAACTCGCCGAGACGGCGGCGCGCGCGGCCGACACGCTGGCCGCGGAGGTGGCCGCGGCCGCGACGCTCGTGCGCGACACGGTGCGCGCCGGCCGCACGTTGTATTTCTGCGGCAACGGCGGCAGCGCGGCCGACGCGCAGCACCTGGCCACCGAGTACGTGGTGCGCTACCGGCGCAACCGCCGCGCATACCCGGCCGTCGCGCTCACCACCGACACCTCGTTGCTTACGGCGTGCGGCAACGACTTCGGCTTCGACCACGTCTTCGCGCGTCAGGTCGAGGCGCTGTGCCGGCCGGGTGACCTGCTGGTGATCCACTCCACGAGTGGCAACTCGCCAAACGTGCTGCTCGCCGCGCGCGCGGCCCGCGAGGCCGGGGCGAAGGTGCTGGCGCTCTCGGCGCGCGACGGCGGGGCGCTGCGCGAACTCGCCGACGTCAACGTCATCGTGCCGACCGACCGGACGGACCGGGCGCAGGAAATCCACCTGTGCGTCGGCCACCTGATCTGCGACCTGGTCGAGGCCGAGTTGTGAGACAGGGGCCCCGCCGCCTGGCGCGCGCGTGGCCGGCGGGGGCGCGCGCGTGATCGACCTGCGGGGCCGGCGCGCCGTGGTGAGCGGCGCCTCCCGCGGCATCGGCGCAGCCACGGCGCGACTGCTGGCGCGCGCGGGCGCCGACGTCGTGATCGGCTACCGGAGCCGCGCGGCCGACGCCGACGCGGTGGCGGATCACGTGCGCGCGTGCGGCGCACGTGCGGCGACGTGCGGCGCCGACCTGACGACGCCGGACGGCTGCGACGCGCTCGTCGCGGCGGGCGTGGCGGCGTTCGGCGGCGTGGACATCGTGGTCGTCAACCACGGCGTCTGGCCCGCCGAGGCCGTCGCGGTGGCGGCGATGGACGACGCGCGGTGGAGCCGCACGGTGCGCGAGGACGTGGACTCGGTGTTCTGGCTGGCGCGGGCGGCGGCCCGGGCGTTAGGCGAGGGCGGGCGGCTGGTCCTGGTCTCCAGCACCGCCGGCCAGCGCGGCGAGGCCTTCCACGCCGACTACGCCGCGGCCAAGGGGGCGATGATCTCCTTCACGAAGTCGCTCGCGGTCGAACTCGCCCCCGCCGGCGTCACGGTCAATTGCGTGGCGCCGGGTTGGGTCAACACCGAGATGACCGACCCCGCCCTGCGCGACGGCGGGCGCGCCCGCATCGCCGCGTCCATTCCCGTCGGCCGGGTCGCGACGCCGGAGGACGTCGCCGGACCGATCGTGTTCCTCTGCTCGCCGCTCGCCCGCCACGTGACGGGCGAGGTGCTCAACGTGAACGGCGGGAGCGTGCTGTGCGGCTGACCAACGACGGCGCGGCCACCGGGGTGGTGGAGCCGCCGGCCGCGCCCGCGGGCCGCGCGCGCGTCGCGGCGCTCTTCACGGGTGGGACGATCTCCATGCGGGTCGACGCGCGCGAGGGCGGCGCCGTCCCGTCGCTCTCGGCCGAGGAGATCCTCGGCGCGGCGCACGGCGTGGACGACGTGGCCGAGGTGGCGGCGGAGCAGTGGGGGCGCTTCCCGGGCCCGCACATGACCGTCGCGCGGCAGTGGGCGCTGCGCACCCGCATCGCCGCCCTGGTCGACGACCCGACGGTCGACGGGGTGGTCGTCACCCACGGCACCGACACGCTCGAGGAGACCGCCTACCTCGTCGCGCGGTCGGTGGACGCGCGCAAGCCGGTGGTCTTCACGGGGGCCATGCGCGCCGCCAGCGACCTCGGTTACGACGGCCCGCAGAACCTGCTCGACGCCGTCCGCGTGGCCGCCGCGCCCGAGAGCCGCGGCCACGGCGTGCTCGTGGTGATGGGCGCCCGCGTGTTCGCCGCGCTGGAGGACACCAAGTCGCACACCCACCAGCTCGACGCGTTCGAGGCGCCGGGCGCGGGGCCGTTAGGCACGGTGGACGAGGACCGCGTGCTCTTCCGCCGCCGCCTCGTCAACGTGCCGCCGGTGATCGCGCCCGCCGCCCCCGCCGAGCCGGTCGACATCGTCGCCACCTGGGCGGGCGGCGACGCCCGCCTGCTGGACGCGTCGCGCGCGAGCGGCGCCCTCGGCGTGGTGGTGGCGGCGATGGGGCGGGGGAACGTGCCGCCCGAGGTCGTGCCCGGGATCGCGCGCTGGGTCGAGGCCGGGCGGCCGGTGGTGATCACGTCGCGCGCCGGGCGCGGGCGGGTGGGGCAGACGTACGCCTACCCCGGCGGCGGGCGGAAGCTGTGGGAGTTGGGCGCGCTCTTCGCGGGCGCGCGGCGGCCGGCGCAGGCGCGCATCGACCTCATGCTCGCCCTCGGCGCCGGCTACGGGCCCGACGCGCTGCGGGCGCTGTTCGACGGATGACCGCCGCCACCGAGCCGGCCGGGCCGACGCTCGTCGTCCTCGGCGCCCGCGGCCAGGTGGGGCACGCGCTCGCGCGCGCCCTGGCCCCGTTAGGCCGCGTGCGCGCCCTCGGCCGCGACGCCTGCGACCTGGAGCGCCCGGAGGAGGCGGCCGCGGCGATCCGCGCCCTCGCGCCGGCGGCGGTGGTCAACGCCTCCGCCTACACGGCCGTCGACCGCGCGGAGGCGGAGGCGGAGCGGGCGCACGTCGTGAACGCGGAAGCGCCCGGCGCGCTCGCCGCCGCCGCGGCCGACGTGGATGCGGCGTTCGTGCACTTCTCCACGGACTACGTGTTCGACGGCCGCAAGCCGACGCCCTACGACGAGGGCGACCTCGCCGCGCCGCTCAACGTGTACGGCCACACCAAGCACGAGGGCGAGCGGCGCGTGGCCGCGGCCAACCGCGCGCACCTCGTCTTCCGCACCACCTGGGTATACGACCCGGCGCGCGGCCACAACTTCGTGCGGACGATGCGGCGCCTCGCCGCCGAGCGCCCCACGCTCGACGTCGTCGACGACCAGGTCGGGGCGCCGACGTACGCGGTCGTGCTCGCGGCCGCGGTGGCGCAGGTAGTCGGCGCGGCGGTGCGCGCGCCCGAAGGCGCCTCGGCGTGGGTGGCGGAGCGTGCCGGCGTCTACCACCTGAGCGCCGGCGGGAGCACGACGTGGCGGGGGTTCGCCGAGGCGCTGTTCGTCGCCGACGGGTCCGCGACCGCCGTTAGGCCAATCCGTACCGCCGACTACCCCACGCCCGCCGCGCGCCCGGCCAACTCGCGGCTCTGCTGCGACCGCGCCGCCGAGGTGTTCGGCGTGCGGCTCCCGGACTGGCGGGAGCAGCTACGCCTCGCGCTGGAACCCTGACGTGTCGCGGTCGTGTGTCGTGCACCCGCCGCCGGTTGTGCCGTTCGAGGGGGTGCCGTGCGAACTGCCCGAGGTGGTCGCGTTCGCGCCGCGGGTATTCGAGGACGGGCGCGGGTCATTTGCCGAGCTGTACCAGGCAGCGCGGTACGCCGCCGCGGGCGTGCCGGACGCGTTCGTGCAGGACAACGCGGCCTGGTCCGAGCCCGGCGTGCTGCGCGGGCTGCACCTGCAACACCCGCACGCGCAGGGTAAGCTCGTCACCGTGCTGTCGGGGGCGGTGTTCGACGTGGCGGCGGACGTGCGCGTGGGGTCGCCGACCTTCGGGCGCGCGGTCGGCGTGACGCTGCGCGCGGGCGACCTCTGCCAGCTCTGGGTGCCGCCGGGCTTCGCCCACGGCTACCTCGCGCTCCCCGGGGAGCGCGCGCTCGTGACGTACAAGTGTACCGAGCGCTACCATCCCGCGCACGAGCGCACCATCCGCTGGGACGACCCGGCGTTAGGCATCGCGTGGCCGTTGGCACCGTCGGTGGTGTCGGAGAAGGACCGCGCGGGGTTGTGGCTGGCGGACGCGGTCGCGCGCGGCGTGCTCCCGCCGTTCGCGCCGCCCGACGACGCGTGACGGCCGCGCCGGCCTCCCACTGGCGCGGCGCGCTGGCGCCGCCCGCGGGCGTCCTCGACGTCTCGCGCCGTCTGGAGGACGCGGGCTACGAGACCTGGTGCGTGGGCGGCGCGGTGCGCGACGCGGTCCTCGGCCGCCCGTCACTCGACTGGGACCTCGCGACCGCGGCGCGGCCGGAGCAGGTCCAGCAGCTTTTCCGCCGCACCGTGCCCAAGGGGATCGCGTTCGGTACCGTGGGCGTGCTGGACCGCGACGGCGTGATGCACGAGGTCACGACCTTCCGCCGCGACGTGCGCACCGACGGCCGCCACGCCGTGGTCGAGTTCGGCGCCTCGCTGGCCGACGACCTCGCGCGGCGCGACTTCACCATCAACGCCATCGCCTACCGGCCGGCCACCGGCGCCGTGGCCGACCCGTTCGACGGCGTGGGCGACCTCGCCCGCCGGGTCGTGCGCGCGGTCGGCGAGCCCGGCGAGCGGATGCGCGAGGACCGGCTCCGCGCGCTCCGCGCCATCCGCTTCGCCGCGCGCTTCGGCTTCGCGATCGATTCCGCCACCTGGGCGGCGATCGTGGCGAGCGGCCCGCACCTCGGCCGCCTCTCGCCCGAGCGGGTGCGCGAGGAGCTGGAGAAGACCATGCGCCAAGCGCCGCGCCCGGCGTGGGCGCTGGAGCGCTGGCGGGCGGCGGGCGCGCTGGCCACCCTGGCCCCTGCCCTCGATGCGCAGCCGCCGGAGGCGTTCGCCGCGTGCGACTGCCTGCCGCCGCCCACGCTCGCCGCCCGCCCGCAGCGCCTCTGGAACCGGATGACCGCGCCCTGGCTCGGCCTCGAGCGCGCCGAGGTGGACCGCGCGCTCACCGCGCTGCGCTGCTCGCGGCAGGAAGTGCGCTGGGCGGCGGACCTCGCCGGCCGGTGGCACCTGCTCGCGCCCGCGTTTCGCGCCCACCTCGCCGACGGCGCGCCGCCACCGCCGGACGCGGAGCTGCGCCGATGGGCCGCGGCGTGCGGGCGCACGCTCGCCGCGCCGGTGCTCCGGC
>ERZ1066120.602-NODE-602-length-31585-cov-45.026895_pt1 | contig 31585 bp, 26 predicted proteins | sample MGYA00382767_ERZ1066120 | MGnify/ENA primary metagenome ERZ1066120 (study PRJEB33369, sample SAMEA5778350) | biofilm metagenome | biome: Industrial cooling water; feature: Water cooling tower basin; material: Biofilm | place: United Arab Emirates | collected...
CTGATTAAACCATTTTTCTCTGGAGAATGAAACAGCCCTGCCTTATTAAGGGGGGTTGGGGGGATTTATTTCTCGTCGCTCAGAACTTTCACAGCTTCTCTATACAAAGATAGATTGACCTCATTAACTTCAACCCCTCTACCAATCGACTCCAAGAGCGTTATAGTTAACTTGCCTCCAAGATGCTCACGGAATTCTTCCAACCCTCGAAAAATACAACGTGGGTTTTCAAAATTGAATAGTTCTTCGCTAAGTTCAGGAACATACAAATTAAAACCCAATATCTTGAGCGTATTTATTATTTGCTGCCAATCTTTGCGGGGAAGTAAGTCAAGTAAGTACGAGTAAGTACTATCTAGAGCAATACCAATGGCTACGGCTTCACCATGACGCAAATTATAATGTGTGAGTTGTTCAAGTTTATGTGCTGCCCAATGTCCAAAATCTAAAGGACGGGATGAACCCATTTCAAAAGCATCACCACTTGTGGCAATATGATTTAGGTGTAATTGCGCGCATCGGTAAATAACTGATTGCATGGCGCCCATATCACGATTTGCAATTTTATGAGCGTTCATTGCAATTGAATCAAAAAACTCACCATCTTTTATTAAAGCGACTTTAATCGCTTCAGCAACACCCGAACGCCAATCTGCATCTCCTAAAGTCGTCAAAAAACTAAAGTCGTTTAATACTGCATATGGTGGTGCAAAAGTACCATAAAAGTTTTTTTTCCCAAATGCGTTAACGCTGTTCTTGACACCAACACCCGAATCATTTTGTGCAAGCACTGTGGTTGGAATACGAATGAGACGAATACCGCGATGTGCTGTAGCAGCTGCATATCCAACCATATCAAGAACGGCGCCGCCACCAATAGCTAATATATATGAGTGACGACATAATCCAACATCATTAATTAAGCCATGAACTTGGTCTATTAACTTAGCATCGTTTTTCGCTGCTTCACCACCAGGAACAACCATTGGTTTCGCCATCAGTGTCATAATGCTGGCGTAACGTTTTGCGTATATATTAATTTGAGATATTAATCCTTTGTGGCACTCTAATAAACCATCATCAATAATGATGATAACTTTTTTAGGTTTAATTTCATCACCAGCTATAACACGCGCGAGTAAAGAATTTCGCAGGTGAAATAATCCTGTGGTAAAATGCACTGGATAGTCAAAGCTAACCGCAACACGCTGCTGAATTGGTTGTAAGCTCAGTATATTTTTTGGTCTAACATCTACTACCATTTTGGCTCTCTATTGTTTGCTAAAAAAGTTTTGAGTGAATTCAATTTCTTTGACTAACCCTTCGCGGTCTTTAGTCTCTATCAGTCGTGCTAAACGATTATAAGTATCGGCAAGCGATTTAATTGCTTGGCACCGTTCTTCGGTAGCAAGCATGATATCAATACACAATTGCGGATTTTGATTGAGCAAACGTTTGAGAATATCAATTTCTTGACGATAAACAGGACTTGACATTGATAAACTTTTGTCGATATCGATTTTTTCTTCCGCCAAATATACAGCTTGAGTTAAGCGACAAAAATGTCGTGTCGCTTGAATCATCACCATCATTTGGTCGTGTTCTTCTGGTGTAGAAAATATTAGTTCCGCTTGCTGATTTCGCATTAAATCTAATAACCAATCGAACGCGGTATCATTTCTTCCTGAACATACCACTACTTTCTGTTGTGCAAACGATTCAACGCTGGGGCCAAACATTGGATGTAATCCCATTACGGCGCCAGAATGATGTTCTAACATTGCTCTAACAGGTTCTATTTTAATGCTAGTAATATCAGCTAAAGCTGTATGGGGTGTTAAATATTGAGCCGTGCGTTCAATTATTTCACAAGTAGATTCTATGGGAACACTAATTAATACTAAATCAGCTTGAGAAAGTAAAATATCGGCGCCTTGCCAATTGCTTCCTACTATATTTACTCGATGCCCTGCTGCGGTTAATTGGTTATTGAAGAACTTACCCATTCTACCATTTCCACCAACTATGGTGATAACTTTAGGAAGATTATGGGAGGCGCCTGCGCGAACTGTTAAAGTAGAAAAAACCTCATGTATCATGGTATTTACTCTGTGAACTCTGTGTTCTCTGGGGTGAAAATAATTTTTTTACCACAGAGGCGCAGAGGGCACAGAGGATAATATGGTGTAGGGTGGGCACTGCCCACCTTACGTCAATGGTAAAACTTCTAATTCATCCGCTTTACTAGCTATTGCATTACTAAACAAAGCTTCGTACTGCGCTATGGCACTGTCAAACGAATATTTATCAACAGCAAATTTTCGTCCTTTGGCACCTAACACTGCTGCTTTTGCAGGATTTTTATATAAGTCCATTACAGCATGAGCTAAGGCATTTGGTGACTCAGGCGCCACAACTATACCACCTCCACTTTTTTTAATCGATGATGCTGCTGTACCTAATTTGGGAACTGATGCAATAATGGGGCGCCCACTTGCGAGCAGTAAGGGAATTTTAGAAGGCATATTAAAGCAAACAACGTTTCGTTTTTGCAATATCAAACCAACATCTGCTGCTGCTAACATTCTTGGTAGTTCAGAACGCTGCTGTAAGGGTAATAACAATACATTATCGGCGCCGTACTTATAACAGCATTTTCTCAATTCCTCTAATGCTTTAGTTTCGCCAGCTATAACAAAAACAATATCTTTTACTTGACGCAGTTTCGCTGCGGCAGCAATGGCAGTTTCTAAACCTTGTGTTAAAGCAATATTTCCTGAATAAAGTACAACAAACTTATTTTCTAAATTATGAGTTCTACGGAACTTATTTTCTTTAGGCAAAGGACGAATAAAATTAATATCTACCCAGTTATATATACAAGCTATTTTACTTGGACTTACGCCTTTTTTAGTTAAATTATCTACAAAACCTTCTGCGATAACACTGATTGTATGAGCGTTTTTGTAAGCAAATTTTTCTAATGCCGATAAAACGCGAATCATGAACTTATTTTTGATTAATCCAATCCGTTCGGCTGCTTCTGGTAATATATCTTGTACGTTCAATACTACCGGACAATTATAAAGCCAACCTAAAAAACAAGCAGGCAATGTTACAAATAATGGGGGTACAGTTAATAATATTACATCTGGGCGCCAACCATTGAGTGCTTGTGGTAAACTGCTAACTACAAAACTTAACTCCAGTAAAAGTCTATCTAACAAGTTAGGTTTCGATTTAATTCGCAGAAAACAGCGCTGAATCGTTACACCATTCTTTTTTTCTGTAACGTACCATTTATTTTTGTACCCTTCGTAAATTTCTCGCTCAGGGTAATTTGGCATTCCTGTAATGACTCGTACTTCATGTCCCCGTTCCACTAACCCTTCTGCCAACTCGGTCATTAGTGGAGCAATACCGATTGGTTCTGGATAGTAGTTGTAGGAATAAATCAGAATATGCATGGGACAGAATCTTTGTGAAGAGAACTAGATAGTTAAAATAATTGGAATGTACAATCCGAATTATTTATATTTTTGAGAAAATAAGTCTTAAATATCAAAGTTATACTCCTATTATGTAACCGCGAACACCTCTGCTAATTTCATTGAAATTGGCAGTAAAAGCAATACTAGCAAGCCATATGGTAAACCAGCGAAACTTGTACTCAATGTAGCATTTAAAACAATCATCGACAAGACACATGCACGTACAGCTAACCGAATTTGCGCCGCACTAGGTTCTTTAAGTACCTTAACTAAAGGTACAAATACCCTAATTGCTAAAAGTAAAGCGAATGGTAAAACTGCGAGCAAGCTATATTTCAGCAACCCCAACCCCAAAATTGCCACGAAAACAGTACTCATTAAAGCCATACTAATAATCGAGTTAGCTGTGCTACCACCTGTAACCTCACCTCGACTTAAGTTGGTAATGGCAGCGATATAAGTAATTGGAATTAAAGCTAAAAACCAATAGTTACTAACCATTCCTGATACTATGCTGACACCGAGTAGTAAATTTGCACCTCGACATACACCCATATTGAGAGGACCCCAAAACGGATGATGTTTACCAAAAGCATCGTACAGAACAGCAGCAATTGCGGTAGACGCAGCTAAGATAGCACTTGACAAAGAAACCAAACAAGCAAATGAAATACCTATACACAATAGTAAGCCACCAACAAGAAAGGCGCCTTGACGTGAAGCTCTACCGCTGGGTATAGGACGCTCAGGTCGTTCAAGTGCATCCAAACTAGAATCGAAAGCGTCGTTTAACACAACACCACCACTATATAAGCAACTAGTAGCAATAAGTAAATACCCTAAAGGTAGTAAATTACTTAGTATTACTCCCTGTTCTACTTCTTCATAAAATGTAGTAATAAACCCAGAAGCAGCAACCCCAGCGAGTATATCAGCCCATGCAGTAATTACATTAGCAGGTCGCATCAACTGCAAATAAGCCCAAACACGATTAGTTCCACCAACAGTAATAGTCATATTAATAAATAATTTGATTATCTTCTTCTTCTTGTGGAGCGGGCATCCCTGCCCGCCCTAAGTGAGGATTAAACAGGCAAGGATGCCTGTTCCACAAGACTGTTCCACAAGACTGTTCCACAAGACTGTTCCACAAGCTGTTTATTCAATCAGCGCTAACTCACGGTCAACAACAGGTTTCTGCCCCCGCAATACTGAATTACCCTGGAACAATTGACGTTGGTCAATAGGCAACGGATTAACCCAATCAGACTCATTAAACTGCCCACTTTGCCCATATGCTAAGAGAGCATTTCCATAACAAACGGCGCCAATATGACTTTCGGGTATACCGCGTTCGCGCATTAACGCAGCAGTCTTAGGAACAGCGAGAGGGTCACTTACACCCCAATCTGCACTACTATCAACAATAATGCGCTCACATCCATACTCACGAACAATTTCAACCATACGCGCGTTACCCATTTTTGTATGCGGGTAAATCGTAAACGCTGCCCAGAAACCTCTATCAAGTACTGACTGCACAGTTTCTTCATTATTATGGTCAACAATTACGCGCGCAGGGTCTAAGCCATGTTCGATACAAACATCCATACTATAGTTCGTACCTTCTTTCTTATTTCTATGTGGTGTATGAATTAACACCAGCATATCAAGCATTCTTGCTAACTCAAGCTGTTTACGAAAATACTTATCTTCAGCAGGTGTCATATCGTCGTAGCCAATTTCGCCAATAGCTACCACACCCTCTTTACAAGCATATAGCGGTAAAAGCTCCATAACTTGCTCGGCAAGAGCTTCATTATTAGCTTCTTTAGAATTTAAACCAATAGTGCAATAATGTTTAATGCCAAACTGCGAAGCTCGAAATCGCTCCCAACCTACTAAACTACTTAAGTAATCTTGAAACGAACCAATATTAGTGCGCGGTTGCCCGAACCAAAACGCGGGTTCAATAACAGCAACAATACCAGCATTACGCATCCGCTCATAATCATCGGTAGTGCGCGAACTCATGTGAATGTGAGGGTCAATATACATCATAAATCTTACTTACATTTTTCTAATAATTGCCAAAGTTCAGGCGCCACAGTACGATTTGCTGCTTGACGCTCGCTAGCATAATCATTTAACATTTGTGCAAGTTGAGAATTTGCACGTTTTTCTAAACCCTGAATTTGAGATAAAGGACTGCCAACAAACAGCGCTTTTAACACCATTTGATTCCAAGCTTGGTTATCAAAATACTCACTTGGATAAGGATTATTCAAAGCCACAGCATTAAATACAGCAGTCATATTGCTACGAACACCTTCTGCCGCGCGCTTTTGTAAGCGTCCAGGATAAGATAAAAGCGGTAAAGCTTGGTATAAAGCAACAAGTTCACCAACATCAGCAGCATTAAATAATTGCTCTAATATATGTAAATATTGCTTTTGATTGCTGTATGGTAAAGATAATACAAGTAATGTGCGCGCGGCTTGGTCTATACTCCAATTGCTTGGAAACCAACCCTTGTGTACATTTGAAGCAGCTTCTAATTCTTGACTTGTTAAATTTAAATCTTGCTTACCTGTATAACGTGGCACTGCGCTAAATGCAGCATAGAATATACTTGTTTCGGCGCCTGATTTAATTGCATTAGATTTTGCCTCAAGCCAATTAATTGCTTCTTTACTAACTCGCGCGGCTAACCAACTTTGTAAAAGGTTAGCGACAACAATGTTATTTATGTTTGAATCAATTGTAGCTAACATAATTATTAACTTACGATTAAGAACATGATTTATATTTAGGATTTGATCCCCCCAACCCCCCTTAATAAGGGGGGCTTTAAATTATCTTTATCCCCCAACCCCCCTTAATAAGGGGGGCTAAAAATTTGCTCTTGTTCCCCCCCTTATTAAGGGGGGGTTAGGGGGGGATCAGACTAATTCCACCTTTGCAAGTAAATCTTCGCCCAACTTACGCTGGCGCCGACGCTTGATTATTGACTTACTAGCAGCAAGTCCAAGCAACCCAAAGCCAACTAATGCACCTGGTTCGGGTACTTTTGTGCTACCTTTGTCAACATTCAGTACTTGAACGCGACCTTGGAAGAAGTCACCCACGTAAAGCTTTCCTCTGTCATAATGGGCGCCACCAGTCCAGTTAAACACACCAGGTGTAAGGTCGGAGGGGTTACCAAATGGAGGGCCTCCTCGTGTAGGAGGTGGTACTATAGAACCATCAGCGTTGCGAGCGGGTTCGCCATACGCAGTTAAGAAATTTCCATCTTTATCAAACACTTGAACACGACTATTGACTGAATCAGCGACGTAAACATTATCGAACTCGTCTAATTCAATACCAATTGCCTCACTTAACTGTCCTGGTTCAGAACCTTTAGTACCAAAAGCAAATAGAGGTGTACCTTCTGGATTGAATACCTGAACTCGGTTATTGTATTGGTCGGTTACATAAATATTGCCAGTATTTTGGGATATATTTAAGCCCGCAGGTCCTTGAAACTGTCCGAGTTCACTACCATTGCTACCAAAAGTTTGAAGTAGTTCGCCAGTGGTGCCGTCATATTTTTTGATTACGTCTCCGCTAAAATCAGTGACGTACAAATTATTATTCTTATCGAATTGCATACCTCCAGGCCCAAAGAACAGTCTGTTTGGTACTGGACCACTAAATGAGGCGTAAGACCTTACATACTCACCTGTGTTGGGATTGTATACATCGATTTCGCTGTTATAAACGTCACCCATGTGCAGTTCGCCAGTCACTGGATGAAATTTAAGGTCAGCTGTTTGATCTAAACCTGGACCTTTTTGTTGGCTACCAAAACTGATTGCTCTCAAGTGATTACCTTGAGGGTCATATACTTCGATACGATTACCTAGGGCTGGGTTAAAGCTGCCGTCTTGGTTCACACCTCGACCGTTAGCGACAAAAACCAGATTGGTTGAGTCCTGTACCGCAATACCTTGAGGAACAAATAGTTCACCAGGGGCGCCAACTGGAGGTCCAAAGCCGGGTGAACCAATTTGACTGTTGAAGCTTAATGAAACAGCGAATGCTTGGCTGGTTGCTGCTAGGAACATGCATCCAGTACTGGCAATTGTAAGAGACAGATTTTTTACTAATCCCATAGTTAATACTCGGTTTTGTAAGGTATACTCGTTCTTTGGTTAACTTGGTTCCCGATCTAGTCTGGGAACTTTTTCGTCTGAACAGTGTGAGGAGTAAAAAATTAAAGCGTCTCTACTTTTGCTAGCAACTCTTCGCTTAATTCTTCTTGGTGTTTGCGTTTGCGTAATTTGGTTGCCAGCGCGCTAAATGCAATTAATCCTAGAACAGAAGCAGGTTCAGGAACTTTCTTATTGTCAGCAGGAGCTTTAGGATCAATTCTGATAATTTCCCCGGTATCTGCTAGTCGTGCGCGGTTAGCAATAATGAAACTACCATCGGGAGCAAGGGTGATACCAGAAGCTGCTTCAAGTCCATTTCCAGTCCAAATAGTTTCGCGTGTACCGTCTTTGCCAATTTTGATTAGAGAACCACTGATATCACCAACAACGACACCACCTTGCAGAATTTCTTTCCACTCAGAAGTATTGATGTGTTGCAGAGCATATAAATTACCCTCTGCATCATATGACACACCAGTTAACTGTGTAAAACCATCAGCGATTTGTTTAATTTCTAGAGTATTAGGGTCAACGCTAAAGATACGTGCTTCGTTTTCTGGGTAAGGAAAATAGCTATATTCTGCTACTGTTAATGTTCCATCAGGAGCAGTTGTAATGGCAGTAGGTACTGATTGGAATGTGATTGGGAAATCTTGTACTGCTGTTACTCCAGTTCCAGGTGCAGGTAATCCACCCCCTGGAATATTTTCTCCTCCAGGTATTTCCCCAGCTGGTGGCATCGATGGAAATTCAAGTTTACTTGGATCTGTTTGTAGAACAGGGAACGCAACTACTTTTTGAATACCGCTACCATCAAGCCCTACTTTTGAAATCGTGTTGGCACCACCATCAATTACGTAAGCGATATCACCCATAATTTCAAAAGAATATGGGTTGCTAATCAAATCAGAGCCATCGGTATTATTCTCGGTTTCATACAACGCAAGGTCAGCAAGACTTGTTAGGGACTTGGTGTTTAAGTCTACTTTGAATAGTTTTCCTAGTTCAGGTGTTCCTAACACAGTATCACGGCTTGTTGGGTTACCAGCTACACCTGTTAAAAGATACATGTTGCCTTTAGCATCAAATTTGATGTCCGCAGGCCCAGCACCTTGTTCTCCAGAAGGTGTTAATGCCAAAGATGGAAGATTGTCAAGTACTGTCTGTCTCTGACCGTCGGGTGTAATTCTGATTAAGCTACCAGTATTACCAGCACACAAAGGAATATATTGTGCGCTAGGAGATGGAATACATCTACCGTCTGCTCCATCGCCACCACGACCAGTTTCGGTTATATATAAACTACCGTCTGGGCCAAATGCAGTACCACGTGGATTATCTAAACCGCTAGCTAGTACCGAAAGTGATGCTGCTTGTGCTGTTTTTGGTACGGCTAGCCCAGCCACACAAAGAGTAAGAAATGTAAGAGTAAAATGCTTGAGTTTCATGTTTTGTAAATTAAATAATTAGAAGAGAGTGCTGAGTGCTGAGTGCTGAGTGCTGAGTATAGTTAGAAGTAAAGAGTTAGGAATTAAAACTTCTTTCTACTCAGCACTCAGCACTCATTACTTTTCGATGCGGATGACTTGACCTTTACCAGGGCGCCCACCTCGATTTATTAAATAAAAGGCATTATCTTTACCAATAACTAAAGCAGCAGGCGCCTCTAACCCTTCACCACTTAAAAGAGTTGTGCGAGTACCATCGGGTGCTATTTTAATTAGTGAGCCTTCATTTTTTCCTTTCCAGCCTGACTGATTCATATGCTGTAAGGCATACAAATTACCTTCGGCATCAAAAGCTAAATCAATCAGTTGTGTAAAGCCATCCGCAAAGACTGTTATTTGATCGTCAGCATCAATACGATAGATTTTTGCTTCACCTTCAGGAAAAGGAAAACCAGTGAATGTGCTGATGTAATAAGCTTTATCAAGACCTTTGACAATACTTGTAGGGACTGGTGCAATTGTTATTTGCGATGTTCGCGTATCACTATAAGCACCGGGAGGTGGTGTATGTCCCTTGTCAAAATTTAGGGCGCCAGAACCTGGAAAGATTGGATTAGTTAATACTTGAGAAGGAATTACAGCTTTAGCCTTGAGATTATTTCCTTCAGTACATACACTGAGTATATCATTAGCTCCCGCATCCGCAATAAGAAGATTCTGTAAAGTTTCTTCTTCATCAATAATGAAAGCTAAAGGATTACTAACTATATCATTTCCATCTGGGTTGTTTAGGAGTTCGTAGTCAGCAATGTCAGCAATGGAACTCCAAGAATTTGTATTAAAATCAACTTTTACAAGTTTGCCAAGCTCGGTATCACCTAATACATGCCGGAACTCAGGATTCGCAGCATAGCCAAGTAAAACATAAGCTGAACCGTTGGAATCAAATTTAATATCGTGAGGCCCCGCTGCTCCAGTTCCATCTGCAAACGCAACAGAGGGTAGTCCCGTAATTACACGTTGAGGTTTACTATTTTGGCTACCAATTTCAATTTTTGTAACGGCGCCTGTTGTACCATAATGTAAATTACCTTGACCACTTGCTGCGGGTATGGAAATTCCATTACCTCCTATTCCTGCTTCTGTTACATAAAGATTACCGTCGGAATCAAAACAAAGACCCTTCGGATTGTCAAGATTATCAGCAAGTACTGTAAACTGTGTTTTTGTAAGTTCTTGAATCATATGTAAATATTACTTTTAAGGAATAAAGCACCTTACAGATAAAAGTTACAAAGCCTATAGCTCTGTAACAAGGGTGTAATTATTAGTAGGGTGGGCAGTGCCCACCGTACAAACGTTACCCAACTGTTGCTAATTCTCGCTTTGCAACAGGAATATAACTTTGACCACGGTTAAACGCATCTAAATTACCAGCTTTAGCTTCAGTTAAACGCTTAATATTCATACTTTCGGCGCCAAAGTCTTCAATTTGAAGTTTACCGTGAGGTAATTGTTCGCCGTGCTTCCAAAATGCAATACGGTGCAGAATAAAACCAGGCGCCTCTGGGTCTGCAAAAGCATAAGATGCTGGTATCAACATGCTAGGACAGCGTTGATAAAAGTTCTGATCCGGATAAAAGAATTCATGCTCAACCAAATACCATTTGCTAGTAGGTTGAACTCGCAAAGTAGCTTTTACTTTTTGGTCGTACTCATCAAGATAATTACCTTCAAACTTAGAAACTTCCCCATCTGGTCTTAACAAGTGTGCCCAGTCATTCATGTTATTGAGGTCAGATAAATATTCAACCCCAACTTCAATAGGAGCATCAACATAAATGGTGTCAGTATCTATATAGTACTTACCTTTAGCGGCGCCGCTTAAACCAGTTTTACGTTCTAAATGACCTTTGAGCGAGCGACATTCAGAAGTATGTACAGTATGAATACCTTGCATAATCATTTGAGTTTGTCGTTTTGGGTCAACAAAACTCAACCAATGAAAGTAAACACCTTTTTCATCGGTTCCCGGTTCGATATAATCGCTAGGGAAAAGAAGAACAGGGTAAACTTGATAATATTTTTGATATTCAAGTCCACAGTGCCATTCAATACCGTAGAAAAAAGGATGCTCTAGTTTTTTAACATGATAGTATAAGGGTTTGTGATACCCAGAAGCTGTTCCCATCCAGGTATTTTCATCAACTTGTTCTGTCATTCGACTATATAGTGTCCACTCATCCAAATTTTTAAGACTACAAAGATAGTCGAAAGCTGTATCGGGTGAAGTTGCAATATAAGCTGATGTAGCAAATGTGTTTTTTTCCATTGTTAATTCCATTGTAGAACAGGCATCCCTGCCTGTTTATTTATGCCGCAATTGGTTGGTAACTACTCTTTCTTGCCTTCATAATTCTGTCTTCAGCTATGAGCTTAGAAGCATCATTAGTTGTAATACCTCTCTCTGAAGCACGAGTGAATATTTCTAGTAAAGTATCGTAAATATTATTTACTTGCTGGAAAGCTTTCTCTTCGTTATAACCTATCATTTCGTTATAAACGTTGATAAGTCCACCCGCATTAATTACATAATCTGGACAATATGTAATACCTTTATCGGTTAACATTTGACCATGAAGTTTTTCTTGCCCAAGCTGATTATTTGCGGCGCCTGCTATGATATTCGCTCGCAATTGTGGTATTGTTTGACTATTCAAGATACCACCCATCGCACAAGGTGAAAAAATATCTACGTCTTGTGAGAAAATATCGTCTGGCTCAACTACAGTTGCACCATACAAGTTTCTGACTTCTTCAGCTTTTTCGGGACTTATATCAGTAACATATAATTTGGCGCCGTTTTCATATAAATGCTGACAAACATTCTTGCCAACATTTCCTAAACCTTGCACAGCAACCTTAATGCCTTGTAAATCTACAGTTTTTAATTGAAACTGTGCGGCAGCTTTAATACCTAAAAATACTCCCCAAGCAGTTACAGGAGCCGGACCACCCGATTTTTCCTCTACTCCAACAACAAATCTTGTTTCTTGACTAATTGTACGTACATCTGCTGGAGTGAGATTTATATCTTGTCCAGTGATAAAACGTCCATTTAATTTTTGAATAAATCGCCCGTAAGCACGAAGCAATTCATCGGTTTTTTGTTCAGGTTTAGCAATAATTACAGCTTTACCACCACCCGCAGGGATATTAGCACATGCAGCTTTGTACGTCATGCCGCGACTTAGACGCAATGCATCATTAAGTGCAGCTTCTTCGTTCGGATATGGGTACAAACGTGTTGCTCCCATTGCTGGGCCTAAAGTTGTGTCATGGATAGCGATTATTGCTTTGATATCTGGGTCTTTACCATGACAGAAAAGTACTTGCTCATGACCCATTTCGCTAACGTTTTCAAATAAATTAACCATGTTTTCGATTGCTAGTTGCTACTCACTCAATGAACTGCAAAGAAACCGGGTTTCTACGCAAAATCTTCGTTTCTCTTATCGGTTATCGATAAGAAACCCGGTTTCTGTTAGATATTGGGGAATGAAACTTGTTCTGTTGTAGATTTGGTTGGAGTTGATTTGACTCCTAGCGCTGCTAAACCTTGGTTACGTCCTTTTGAAGGCGCCTTTCTATTTGGGTCTATCATCACATCAATAACGAAGGGTTCAGATGATTTCATCGCCATAACAAGCGCGCTTTCTAAATCTGATTCATCCTCAACGCGAACACCTTCGGCGCCCATACCACGAGCAACCATTACAAAGTCAGTCTCAGGAATTGTCGCATCGGCGCCTGTCATTCCCAACATTTGCATACCTTGATAACACATGTTGTAGCGGGCATCGTTGAGTACAATCCACACAGCAGGAATTCCATATTTAACGGCAGTGTTGATTTCGTTATTCATCAACATCGAACCGTCGCCAACTATTGCAACTGCTTTTGCTTTACGTGCAAATGCGGCACCTACGACTCCAGTCGCAACATGACCCATTGAACCAACACCAGTACTAACGCGGTAACGATTTGCATTACTGAATCTTAGACAATGTGTTGACCAAGTGAAAGAATTTCCTGACTCCGCCATCACAATGGCATCACTACCTTCGACAATGACTTTTTGAATTGCTTCCATCAACACTTCAGGGCGTACAAGTGGTACTGTGGCTTCTTTGATTTCGTCTTTTTCAGGGTTGGGAAGTGTTAACGTTGATGTTAAAGGAAAGTCTGTTGGCAAGCGGTCGAGTAGTGCTTGTACAAAAACTTTGATGTCACATTGAATCGGAAAAGTTGGAGCGTTTGGAAAAGCAACTCCAGGTACTTCCGCGTCACTATCTACGTGAATAAAACCGCCAGGAGGAATCATTGTCGGATTCCAGAACGATGTTGGCTCACCCAAACGAGTTCCTAGTACTAAGGTATGTAAAGGAGTTTGGTCTTGCATGTGGCTCATAACTGAACCATGTCCACCTAAACCTGTTACACCAATAAACTGCGAGTGGTTTTCCGGGAAAATACCTTTTCCACGTGGTGAACACATTACAGCGGCGCCAGTACGTTCAGCTAGTTCAAGAATTTCTTTACTTGCATTACGGGCACCAAACCCTAGCCAAATAGCAAAGGGACCCTCACTAAGCATCTGGATTGTTTGCGTAATTACATTTTCACTCACTGCCATTGAAGAACAGTTCGTTGTCATTTGAGGAATGACGACGCTATCAACGGGGGTATTTTGAACCGCTGTGGGAATACTTAAATGCGCTACAAAACCGCCTGGTTGTGCTAAACCTAATGCTAGTCGGCGGAAAATTTGTGGTAGTTGAGCGGGTGACTCAATTGTAATTGCGTAATTAAATAGTGTACCAGACGTAAAAATGCCGTCGGTAGGTAAAGTATGACTACTCGTTTCTTGTATCGCCCAACGTCCACGTTGTGGAGCAGATGTACAAGCTGAGAGTAAAATAACTTTTGCTCCTTCACCGCGTGCTGCGAATAATCCAGTTAGGGCGTTGGTAATACCAGGACCTGCCGTGGTAAAAGTCACAGTTGGACAGTCTGATGCAAAGTACGCTTCGGCAGCAGCAAATGCGGCGCCTGTCTCATGGCGGTAGTTAAGAACTTGCACCTTGCTGTTCGATAGCGCTCCCCATAATGTCGCCATTGCTCCACCAGCAACACCGTGCGCGCTTTCAATTCCTAAATTCTCTAACATTTGCACAACTGCTTCCGCAACGTTAAGCGGTTGTACTGCAAGAGTTTGTTTTAAATTATTAGTTCTTGGTTCTATTGAACCGCCATCACCTGATACATATCTTGTACTCGCCTGGGTTTTAGAGGCAATTGCAGATGTGGTGTTGTTATGGCCCATGTTGTTGATTCCTAAATTACTTGCCGTCGCTTGCTATCTATCATCCAAGCTGAACCTACACTTACAGCCAAAACATCGGCGCCGTGAACTGCTTGACTCTCACAACGAGCGTAAAAACAGCTTGAATTAATCTGAAGAAAACTGTTACACCCGCTACATTTGAGTAGTGAGTTAAAAACTTAACATTAGTTTTGATTTGTTTTCACACTAGTAACAGTACAAGAGCTTCATTCTTAACTGCAATGAATTTTCTTTTGATTAGATTATCAATTCTTTCTGTGTATGCTCTATAACAGCGGCTATCATTTTTTATTAGATACGCATCTATACATGGAAGGATACTGGTACTTGTATTTTATAATACTGTTATTTTACGCAAAAATATTATCCCACACTTTAGGACTTGCACTAATAAACCGGGCAACAGTCACGAAAAATCAAAGTTTTATAGCAAAGTTTTTGTCAATAAGCCCGATTTCTTGACAAAATTCTTATTTTTGTCACAAGTTATCGACCAAGAAACCCGGTTTCTACGATTTTGTGCTACAGTTCTACTCCTAAGCGTAAGTAAAAAATGGATGTGATAATACACACATTATATCTACATATAACGTATGCCTTTGGATAGATGTATAATTAAAAAGCAGTATATTGATACTTCACCGTATTTCCTACGACAGATGACTATATGGACACATTTGTAGTTAAATCCCAATGAAGGCAATTAGAGAGCTAGAAATGATTACTATTTTATTAAGACTTAAGCTAAGTATCCTTATTGAATCTGTACGCACAGAGCTATATCAGTAAAATTACCTTAAAATTTTAACTAAATAGAAATTGATATTATCGAAGTAATAATTATCACGAATTCTACAATGATTTATACAAAGATTTATTTTTGCATTTGGATTTTCGGTTTAAATTTATATTATTCATAATCTTAATTTACTAATAATTTTTTAATCTATATAAAGTCTGCAAACGGGTTTGTTTAAAAGGCAAATGCCGTATTTTATGCATTCAAAATCTTGTTAACATGTAATTATAAAGAAATTGTGAATTTTCTGTTGAGAAACCATATATTTATTTTAATATTGTTTATAGTATTCATAAGTGTTAACAACATCGGCTAGGTTCCAACAACTGAATTAACTATAAATCTCCATTCGTCTCAGGCTAGATAAATCTAGAACTAGATTTTTACAAGCTAGAGGCAGAAGAGGTACGAAAATCTGTGTCTATTAACCATTAAGTGCTGGCTCGACAGAATGTTTGTATTAGAAAACCGATTATTCGCTGATTTAATATTAAATCGAGCCGCTGATGCAGCATTTTGCATCAATGATTCAGGGTCTTTTCTGTATGTTAATGACGCGATGTGTCATTTAAGCGGATACTCGCGCGACCAGTTAATGAAAATGTCTTTATTCGATATCGATACGGAGATTCTTCATAATTGGGAAAACATATGGCAAGAGTTGCAGCTAAGAAGAGTAAATTTAGCTTCACAATTAACAACTCAAGTTGGTCAATTAATTCCAATTGAGATATCAATTGTTTATGCTGAAGAAAATGGGCTAAGTATTGGATGTGGATATGTACATCATCCTTCATATGTAGACCAGGTAAATACAAACTCATATTCTCCTACTGAATTTTCTTCAACAGAATTTTCTTCTGCTTATAAAAAGAAAGAAGCAGAGTTGGAGGCATCGCTTGCACTTTTGCGTTCGACCTTTGAGTCTTCGGCTAACGGAATACTTGCCGTTAATTTTGAAGGTGAAATTCTTTGCTACAACCAAAAATTTATGGATATGTGGCGCCTGCCTTCAGAAGTTCGTTTGACTAAAGGTTGCGGACGTGCGAAAGCATTTTTTGAGTCTCAGGTTAAAGACATAGAAGTTTTTCGTTCCTCTGTTTGGGAAATGCCAGCGCAATTAGAAATAGAGCGTTATGATTTAATTGAACTCAAAGACGGCAGAATTTTCGCGCATTATTCCGAACCGCATCGTTTAGACAACAAAATTATCGGTCGGGTATGGAGTATATGGGATATTACTGAGTCTCAAAAAACTGAGCAAGCGTTACGGTTTAATGAAGCTCGTTTTCGGGTTTTAGCAGAAACTAATCAAGCTAGCATTTTTCTAATTAAAGATTCCAATTTATGTTACGTTAACCCAGCTGCTGAAACTCTGACTGGATATACACTCGAACAACTGTTAAATGAGGTTCCTCTAAATCAACTGCTAGTAAACAAACGCTTACGACAGGTTAATAAGTCTAGCGGAAGCGCAAGTGAATATCAGGAAATGCAGGTTGTTACAAAAAGTGGAGTTAAAAGATGGTTGGCTTGTACTGTTACATTAACTAATGGTGTTTTTGATTTTAGCGACGAATCTGTAGAATTAATTACAGCAATCGACATTACCGATTATAAACAAGCTGAGTCAGAAGTGCGTCAAGCTTTGGAACAAGCAAAACATCTTAGCGAGTTACGCGAACGGTTTGTTTCAATGCTCTGCCATCAATTTCGTACACCGTTGAATATAGTTTCGTTTTCAGCAGATTTGTTAAGACGACACATTCACCAGTGGAATGAAGAAAAAAATCGTTCTTATTTAGATTTAATTTTAACTGCTGTTGAACAACTGAGTCATTTATTAGATGATATTCTTTTATATGGTAAAGCAGATGCAGCAAAGTTAGAACTTCATCCTAGTGAAATTGACCTAGATAAATTCTGTCGAGACATTGCCATACAAGTTCAAATAGCTAACGGCAACCAGAAATTTATTAATGTTATTAGTCCAGAAAACTATATCGCAGTTTGTTTAGACCCCAAATTTCTACACCACATTCTCAATAATTTATTGTCAAATGCCATTAAATACTCTCCGCTAGGTAGTACCGTAACCTTAGAAATTATGCGAAAAGATAAAAGTATTATCTTTCAAGTAAAAGACAAAGGCATTGGTATTCCAGCCATTGATAAACCGCACATATTTGAGCCATTTTACCGAGGCAGCAATATCGATAGTATTGCGGGTACTGGGTTGGGCTTATCAATTGTAAAAACTCTTGTTGAGTTACACTGCGGTGAAATTAGCGTCGAAAGTCAGGTGGGCACTGGAACTCAGTTTATAGTTACCTTACCTACTTAAAAAAGTCAAGAACTCACTATTTACACAATTTATTGCTAACTATGAAAACATTACCAAAAACAGTCCTAATTATCGAAGACGACAGAACCACTCGTAATTTATATTTAGATGGGTTATCTGCTGAAGGCTTCAACACTATTGGCGCCGAAAACGGTATACTAGGCATTCAAAAAGTGCAAACGCATCTCCCCGATGTTATTATTTGCGATGTCGTAATGCCAGATATCAGCGGTTATGATGTTTTAAGCGTATTACAAGACGACCCAGTAACAGCAATTATTCCATTCATATTTTTAGCTGGAAGTGCCGCCAAAACAGAGATTCGCAAAGGTATGGAAATGGGAGCGGATGATTTTGTTACAAAGCCATCAACCTTAGATGAGTTGACACGAACAATTACAGCTCAGTTAAGAAAGCAGAAGCATTTGAAAGAATGGTACACGCGCGAATGCAACCAAATAGTTGAAAATATTTCGCCAGATAAAAACTTAAACTCAAAGCCAGAGTCTATATTTCCTAAAAATACTCAGCTTCAGGAAGTATTCGATTATATCGAAGCTAATTTTCATTTAGGCATTACATTATGCGACGTAGCTAGCGCAGTTGGCTATTCAGCAGCATACTTAACACATCGAGTTGCAAAACAAACCGGAGACACTGTAAACGGCTGGATTGTTAAACGACGAATGTCTGCTGCACGCGAATTACTTCAAGAAAGCAAGCAAACTATTGAGCAAATTTCTACCGCTCTTGGCTATCAAAATGCTTGTCACTTCTCACGTCAATTCCGTCAACATCATGATATTCCCCCACAAACTTGGAGAAAAAAGCATCAATCAATGCGTAGATTAAGAAACATGTTGACAGGTTGAGCTGCTTGCTGAAATGAAAACACAGCTTTTATCTATCAAGTGGTAGATTTATAAATTTCATATATATGCGTTCGTTCATAAATCTACTACTTGAGATAGATGACGCTGCTAATACATATATAAGTAGAATTTAGTAACGATGCTACTAAGTAATGTCCATATATACTTACAACTGTATTCAGGACTCCAACGCTTTTGCCGTGCGACTCCAAGTACATATGTTCAACTTACGTTACTATCGCTTCACAAAATAAGGTAACCTACTAAAGTGGATTTTTACGATAATGACTTGTTAGAACTTAATTTGCATTTAGGATATGGACTAGATGAAAATTGCTTATCCAATAATTTGAATATAAGTTGTGCTATCCAAGCTGAATTTTGTGTAAACGAGTATGGGCAATTTACCTATACTAATAATGCCATGTGTTGTCTAAGCGAATACTCACGTCAAGAACTTTTAGGAATGAGATTAATCGATATAGATACTTCGCTTGCATCACAAAACTGGGATGATATATGGAATCTTCTTAAAAAAAATGGTTCAACTCAATTATTATCACATTACCAGACTAAGACTAATCTAACCGTAAACGTCTCCGTGTCTATCTGTTATGTTAAACAAAACTTGGTTGAGTTTGCCTGTGCATTTGTAAGTTATACAATCTTACACCAATCTTTAAAACAACCAACACTATTTTTATTCGTATAATCACTATATTAGCATTCAATGCGCCTAGTATGATAATACACTTGTGACAGTTTTTAGTCTGGCACTATTATTCGAGTGAACCTTATCTAAAGCCTAATAATTTTCTATATATATACGTATATCCCTACGCGCTTTGTATTAAAAGGCTTTCAACCCAGCGAGAGATTTATAAGTACTACTGAAGCACGATGTAATTTTTCTGGAATGCGCGACAATGAAGTTGTAGCAAATAAGTAAGAGGTTGAAAAACCGAGCAAAATAGTACTATCGTGTTGATTTCAACCAGTCTACAGTACTAATTGTTTATACAAAGTGTTAGATAGCGTGGAGGAGAAAAACATGAAAACTAAATTTTTTGCAGCAGTTGCCCTAATGAGTGCTTTTGCTTTTGTATCTCCTGCTGGAGCGCAAGGCACTACTACAAACACAAATACAAGCGTCAGCACTAACGTCCGGAAATTAATTGAAACCAGAGAGTGTAGTGGATGTAACCTCAGTGGTGCAAATCTTCAAGGCGCCCATTTGATAGGGGCAGATTTGCGAAACGCTAATTTAAAAGGCGCCAACCTCAAAAACGCAAATTTAGAAGGAGCAGATTTAACAGGTGCGAATCTCCAATCTGCTAACCTCACATCAGCATTTATCAACAGCGTTAGCATGAACAACGTCAACTTAACTAACGCCAACCTTACAGACGCACATTTTGTTAGCAATGACCTCGATGGCGCCACGGTTATTGGTGTTAACTGGACAGGAACCGAAATTTACAACGTTAACATCGGCATTGGTGGAGAATATTAATAGTAGTGCTGAGTAGAAAGTGCTGAGTGCTGAGTGTATTGTAAAAACTCAGAACTCAGCACTCAGCACTCAGCACTCAGCACTCATTACTCTCCAGTAATAGAAAGTCCTTCAACCCAAACTCGTGGGCAAACACCAGAAGGAGTTAGTTCAGGTTCTTTCTCTATATATATAATCGAATTTAAAACTGACAGGAAATCACCTGCAACAGTTGCTGATTCGATACTTGTTTTCACACCTTTATTGACCATCCATCCGTCAAAAGGTAATGAAAACGAACCTTGAAGCGCCTTCACACCTGCATGAAGTGCTTGCAAATCATCTATTAAAATGACATTTTCAGCAGTATCTAAGCTGTATTCTTTCTCTGCAGGCGCCCCAGAGTAAACATGGTAGAAATTGGGACTCACACTAACTTTGGCACCGATACTCGCATTTCCTGTAGGTTGAGCATTAAGTCGTTTTGCTGTACCTGCGCTATGAAGGAATCCTTTTAAAACTCCATTTTCGATTAAAGAAACTTTACGTGTTGGAGTTCCTTCACCATCAAAAGATTCTGCGCCAACATTCGCTGGGTGCAATCCATCATCATATACGCTAAGTAAAGGTGATGCTATTTGCTTACCGATATCATCGGGAGTTGAAAGGCTTTGCTTATCGAGAATACTTTGAGCATTGTATAAGTTAGAGAAGGCGCCAAGCAAACTCAAAAAAGCTTCCGGTGAAAATACGACGGTATATTTACCAGTTTGAACTTTTTCGTAATTGAGATGGCTAATCGTTTTATCGGCAGTTTCTTGAATACAGCCATCGACATCTAAATCTTTGACACCATGACTAATTCTAAACGCTCCACCGCTACGAGGTTTTTTACCTTCTTCTTCTGTCTTACTATATAGATACACAGAAGCCAACGAGTGAGACTCAGTTCTCAAGGCGCCATCACTATTAAGGTAAAATCTATCTACATCACGCTGCGATAAATTATTGTACGGTACACCCTTAATCGCAGGATGCTTTGCCATTAATTCTTTTTCGGCCGATATCAAGCTTTGAATTAACTCATTAACAGGCGCCTGTTCAACTTTCTCTGTAGAAGAATTATCTATATTTAGAGGTGCTGTTGCTTCTGGGCTAAAGTCAGGAACATTTTCCTTGACACCAAAAAAGCTCGCTTCATACGCTGTTTTCAAAGCCAACTCCAAACCTTTGGGGTCAACATCAGTAGTACTAGTGACACCAACGGTATTCTCTTCATTCCAAACACGCACCGTCACACCCGACAAATTAGAAGCTTTAACTTGTCTAGGTTCACCTTGGTCTACCTGTACACTAGTAGAATCAACACTCGAACCATAAATATCAAACTTTTTAATTCCAAGTTTGCTCGCGCTATCCTTCGCCGCAGAAGCGATTTCCTGAATTTTTGCCATATGTATATTCTAGATTTTGAATGATTGCTCTTAACGTCCACCAACAGTAATCGAATCAACTTTGATATGGGGTTGACCCACAGTAGTATAAATACTGCCACTTACAGAACCACAGAAACCAGGCGCCAAAGACAAATCTTGTGAACACATCGAAATCTTGTTCATAATTTCTTTAGCTTCCCCAATCAAAATGGCACCTTTCAGCGGCTTAGTAATTTTGCCATTCTCAATTAAATAAGCTTCATCAACACCAAAGTTGAATTGTCCAGTGGCGCCAACGCTACCACCACCCATTTTTTTACAGTAAATACCTTTGTCAACAGAGGCAAAAACATCATCGAGAGTATAATCACCAGTTGCAATATAAGTATTCCGCATTCTACTAGCAGCAGCAAAGGTGAAATTTTGTCGTCTACCGCTACCTGTACGGGGGTGTCCGGTACGCATCGAACCTGCTCTATCAGCCAAGAAATTCTTCAAAACGCCTTTTTCTATCAATAAAGTGCGCTGTGCTGGCATTCCTTCGTCGTCCATATCAATAGTACCGAAGGCATTCTCAGAGCGACCTTCATCCCATGCTGTTAAACTTTCGTGAGCAATTTTCTCACCTTTTTTGTCTGCAAAGGGGGTTGTTTTGCGTTCAATTTGAGTAGTTTCGAGCAAGTGTCCACAAGCTTCATGGAAAATTACACCACCAAAGTGGTTTGCCATAATAATTGGATAAGTACCTGATTCTACATAATCGGCGTACAGCATTTTACCAGCAGACTCAGAAATATGTTCTGATGCTTCTTTATAATCCCAAGTACGCAAGAAATTAGGGTCACTTGTATTACCCGCACGTTCTGCAATAGAAGTACGGTTGGCGCCATCAGCACACAACAAATTGAAACCTACCGACTGAGTAAGGCGAATATCGCGAGCAAAAGTACCATCACTTGCTGCTACTAAAACCTCTTGCCAGTCACGAAAATAAGTCGCGCGACGAGATTGAATATGGCTAGCAGTTTTTTGTAATTGCCCAGTACCATCAAGGAGAACCTCGCCCATTTCGCGTATTTCACTACACAACGGCAACCAGCCATCTTTACCGCGCTTAGTAGCGTAATCTCGTAAAAGTTCTAAATTAATTTCAGGAATAAAAGCATTAGGAGCAGGCAACTGCAACCCCATAATTCCAAGAGCTTTTTCTAACGCAGCTTTTAAACCATTAAATGACAGGTTATTAGTTGTCACATAACAATCAGCTTTGCCCAAAAACACACGCACACCCGCACCAGTAGAAAGGCGAGGAGTAATGCTAGTGATAGTATCATCCTCAGCAAGACAACTTATATAATTAACGCGCTCTAGAAAAAATTCAATAAAATCGGCGCCTGCCGCACGTCCCAAACCCAAAAGGGTAGACAAAGGAGCTTCCCAAGTATCATCGAATCTTTCCTGCGTCGAGGAATATTCGAGAGTCGGGAGTTGCTTAGAAACAAGTAAATTATCTGTAATTAGCATAAGTCGCTCTACTAGAGGAGTGGTTTTGTTAAGATTGCTTGCTGTTGTGATTAGTCTAACAAATCCGTACAACACGCAAAGCCAAACCAAGGTAGAAGAAACCGAAGTGGCAACGGATGATTAACGGATGTAACGGATAGGTGATTTTAAATAACTATCTTATGGAATCTCTTGTGGAACGGGCATCCCTGCCCGTCACCTCCAAGCATATAATTCATACAACTGATCCCCTAACAATATCTATAGCATTGCTCATTCCATCATCGTTCATTTGTTCCATCAATACTAAATAGGCAATTACTTCTGCTGAAGTACTTTCCCATCTCTCCTTTGGCATTGGGTTGAGCCAACAAATTAAATTTGTTCGTTGTTTGACTGTAACCAAAAACTCTGTTGTAGCTCTAATTCTTTCCATACGACGGTAACCCCGCGCGGCGCCTGCATCGCTAATTATTAATACACTAGTATCGCTATCGCATTCAGCTAAAACCTGGTCTAAAGGAACTGGGTTAGTAAGGTGAGAATTTTCATACACATACTTTGCTGGAACGTTATGAAAGTAGTAAGTACTAACGGTTTCAATTGTGCTATCTTCTTGTGCAGTTTCTACTATATCGCGATTAAATCGATGAAAGGGTGTCATTGAGCCATCTTGGTCAACCAGAAGTAATAGATGAGCGTGGTTTACTTCTCGGCGCCGATAAACTGGAGCATAATAATATCCCTGTTGTGCAGCTTGTTTAACTGTTGCTTTTATATCTAATACATCTAATGGTCCATCTGCTACAGGACGACGTAGATAACGCCAAAGGTAAGCTAGCGAACGTCGAGTAACAGGAAAATAAAGCCGTAATTCTGGAAAATCTTCTATTTGGGCAGGAACAAAAGGAGTTCGCACGGGTAACGGAGAAAGGGAAGGAGTTGTTAACTGAGGTGAGGGTAAATTTAACTGCTCTTGTTGTGGGGGTAAAGTTTTCTCAATAGTCTCTATTACTTCTTCTGTTTGAGATGCTTGCTTGGGAGTTTTTGTTATAATCTCATTTAATTGTGCTGTTTCTGTCTGCCAAATAAACGAAAATTGGCTCTGCTCTGCTAACGAGTGACACCATAATAGCTGCAAAATTAGTTTGAGTTCTTCCAAGCTGCCAGTACCCATCCCTCCTTTAATAGCATCTAAAGCGGCAATGTACTCATTGACACCTATGTTAAAGCTGCTTTTCCGTAAGCGCTGAAAGATGTTAGTTGTAATTGCTTCTGCATCAAATTTATTCATGCCACATATTTTTGCAAATCCGCGCGCAGTTTAAACAATAACTCTGGGAAAATTATACGTTTTGACTGTTTTAACTCTGATGCTGTAAAAGGTTTGCTAGCAAAATTTTGTAATGCTTCAATCCAATCTAAAAACTCGCTCGTGCCAGGATTTTTAAATAATCCTCCTGCATTGCGAATTTCTAAAAATTTTTCCGCAGCAGCTTCTACCAGTTTTGTAGATGGAGGTATTTTTGGCGAGTTATCTTTCTGGTTGTGATAATGAGCGTTGACTATTTCCTGTAGTCGCTCTATATTGTTGGGGAAGGGGACAAAGTAGTAAATACATCTTCTTAAAAACGGCGCCGGGAGATTACCTTTTTCTTTGTTGCTGGTAATAATTACAATTGGTTCATTACCGGGGGTAGGTTTGATAGTTTCGTTTGTTTCTGGAATAGTAAACTCTTGTTCTCTGTCTAAAACTGTTAATAGGTCATTAGGAAAATCTAAATCAGCTTTGTCTATCTCATCAATTAATACAACAGCGGGATATTCTTTGCAATTAAACGCTTTACCCAAGGCACCAAACTTTCTATAATTTGTGGCATCACTCGGATTATAACTAAGATTAGGGTCTAATTGCTTAACTTGAACATCGTGCAGGCGCCTGATAGCATCGTAAGTATATAAACCATCCTGAGCTTTACTAGTTGAACGAATATCCCATCGGTAAAAGGGTAATCCCAATTCGTAGGCAACAGCAGAAGCTAACCGTGTTTTACCACAACCTGCTTCTCCTTCTAGTAGCAGTGGTCTTCTTAAATAAATTGCTAAATTTACTGCTTGAATTAGCTCCAGGTCTGCAATATATGGTTCTGGTTTTGCAGGAGATTCTGAATGAGAGCTATTAGGACGATTTTCTGGTTTAGCGTAAAATGTATATCGTGTCATAAAACTTTAAATTTTATGATGTGTTAATCAATAGTATAATACACCTAATATTTAACTTTTCACAAAATAATCATTTTTAGTTATATAACTTCCCTACTCATAGTTTCAATTAATTGATGATAAATTTTAATTGGTTCACCTTTAGTACATTGGTAAATATTTCTAGCCATTCTTTGCATATCTAATAATTTTAAATTTCTCATATCACGTAATCCAGAATATTGCTCTAACCATTTCAAAATATCTTTTTCCTCCCAATTATGCAAAGGTAGTTCTAGAATTTTTTTACCATCAAAGTTATCTTCTTTACAAAACAAATGTTCTTTTAAGCAACTTTTCGGAACTAAACCTCGTACTGAAATTACAGCTATTAACTTAATTAAGGGATACTCTTCTCTTTGCACAGCAACTCTTGCTACTAAGTTTTCCCAGAATTGGACAAACCACTCTAAAAAATTATCCTGAGCTTCTAGACAATAAATATCAATCGTAACAAAAAAAATACTGTCACCACGTAATTGTTTACAAATGCCATCAATAATATTACTTTCTAGTAGCTCTACATTAAACCTACTTGCTAAAAAAGTTAAAAAACTTTCTTGACTCGTTTGTTGATGTTCTAAAAAACCAAAGTTATAAATATCGTTACATACCCCTATATCTTTCTCAATACTTAACTTAATATCTTCAATTAGTAACCGTCCCGCCATTGATTGGCTATCTTGTAATAAAAATATAGTCTCTTTTACTTCTTGATTATCAAATTTATCTATAATCTTTCTAATAATATTTTTTGATGACTTAAAATCAATTTTTGGTAAACTTTGTTCCCATTTGAGAGAATACTTTCTATATTGATAGGAAGTATTCATATTTGAATTTTGTAAATTATCAATTTGTGTTTGGGTTTCATTAATCTCTTTCTCCAAACTAGATATGTTCTCTTGAATGCTAATTTTATCTGCTTCGTTTAAACAACAACTTAACTGTGTATATAGCGCTTCGTATTTTTTATATAAAAGTTCTAAATATTTTCTTTTAATCTTTAATATTTCATCATTGGACATAGGCTTATCTCGCTAAATCATACTTTTTATTTCTTCTTCTCTTTGTATAATGTCACCCTCTAAAATTTTAATCTGTTCTCTAATACTTACAGCATCAGCCTGACTCAAAGTAAAATTTAACTGATTGTAAGCAGCTTCATATTTAGCAATAAGCACTTTTAGGTTGTTTTTTAAAGCTTTGATTTTTACTTGGCGAAAAGATGGCAAGCTATCTAATGAATCTACACTTTGCACCTGATGTGATACAATCGATTCGGTTAAATCTTGCCAAGCGCTAGCTAACATAGAGGTAGGAATCATAAAAGCAGCTTTAACTTCTTCTCGCTTTTTCTCGGCTGCAACTGCCATCCCTACTACACCTTCCAAATTTTCATCCCAAATAGGCGCCCCACTAAAGCCTGGTTGAACTTGATACCCCTGAGTTTTAATATCTTCCATTTGCACCCACCCTTGTGCTGTTTTATCTCGTAGCACCCCAGAAGCCCAAACGCCAAAATCTCGCTGACTAGGAAATCCAAAGATTTGAAAAGGATGATTCCAAAAGTTATCATTACTAACTAGCTTCACAGCACCGTAGCCATTTGATGGTTGTTCTAATTCTAACGCAGCAATGTCGTTGTTTCCTTGGGGTGAACCCCAAAAAACGACTTTTGCTTTTACTTTCTGCTCAGGTAAAATGAGAGGAAAATCTAAATCAACTAAATCACTAGGAGCTTCTGCGGTTGCTAGAGATATCCCTAAAGCAGCAGTTACAACATGCGCGCAGGTAAGTAAATGCCTATTTGAAACCAAAAACCCTGCTCCGACGACGGCGCCACTACTACTGTAAACGCGCGCGATTGCACTTTTAAAAGCTTGACGATAATTACTCATACTTCATGTACTTTATGAAAAGGGGTCTTTAGATTTATTGTTGCTCCATTTCAAGGTAATCTCGTAGTTAACTTCTCCACCAACCGAAGCAAAAACTGCTCCTGCATCAGCCGTTAGCTTAATACCAAACTTGACTTCCGCATCATCTGCACTCAATTCCTTTAGCTTGGTCATAATTGTAGAAGCGACTGGTTTAATAGTGTTTAGAGCATCTTCAAAAGATTGTTTCGCTTTTAACACCATTTGTCCATCAGGTAAAGCGACTCGTTCAATGGCGCCATTTTCTGGTTCTTCTACTTCTACAAGAAACTTTGTACCATCTTCTAACGAGAATTCAGCCAATTGCTTATCTTTCATCAGTTTTACTCAATTTTACGGTGGTCTAAAATTTCATACTTAATAAATACTTTATTTATGTAAACATAGTCGGCTATCATGATTTCGGAAATTCCATATGATTTTAGAATTCCAAATAAACAACTGCATCTCATATGAGCAATGAGCTACCATCTCCACAGCATCAGTATTTACCTGCCAAGCAAATGGTAGACCGATTTGTGCGATGTTTTGAGCCATCCTATCGACTATTGCTTGAACATGCAGCATTACCTCTAGTTCTAACCCCAGAACTCGTCAACTATCTGCGAAATCAATTTCTACGCTCAGAGAATGTCCCTTGGGTAGCAGAAGTCGATTTATTACTTTCTGATTTATGTCGTCAGGTTGGGTATGAACAGTACGTACTAGAAACAGATGTGCGTGTTTATTTACTAGCCGAAATGCAGAAAAAAGAATCTGGTACACAACGAATGCAAGAAATAGCTCAATTATTAATTGCTTATTTCCAGCATCTTTCTGTAACAAACCCTTACATTAGACCTCACGAACTAGAAACACAGCAGTGGGCTGCAATGGTTTATTTAGATGACCAGCGGGAAACAGCGGTACGTCAAATTGCTCAAGCATATCAGAACGCTAGCTCAAAAGGCGCCAACACCTCACAAATTAACCGCGCGGAAATGGCTCGTTTGTCGCGAATTACAAAAGAACTTGAAGAACAATTAAAAAAAGAACCAGAAAAATACCGTGAATTTTTGGAATATGCCAAGCTAGTAACTAAATTAATAACTGGGAGCAGTCTAGAGAATAAAGCACTTAACCACTCTTATTCCACACTCGGTCTTAAACTACCAGCACTTAATCAACTAATTCCTGACTCTCACAAAGTTGCTGATGAACCCCCACTTCAAACCTTTGAATTTGATGTGGCAACAGTAGAAGTGAAAAATCGGTTACTACGCAAACCCCAAATTCAAATTACTCGCAGGCGCCATCAAGCCCAATACTTTACAGAAAAACTACCTAACAACGTCACCCTGGATATGGTCGCTATACCTGGAGGCACCTTTATAATGGGGGCGCCGGAAACCGAAAAAGAAAGCCTTAGTAGGGAACGCCCTCAACACCAAGTAACAGTTCCATCCTTTTTTATGGGAAAATACACCGTCACTCAAGCCCAGTGGCGAGCAGTTGCAACACTTCCCCAAGTTAACCGCGAACTCAACCCTGACCCATCTTACTTTAAAGGAGATAATTTACCTGTAGAAAATATTTATTGGTATGATGCTGTTGAATTTTGTGATAGGCTATCTAAATACACTCAAAAAAAATACCGACTTCCTAGCGAAGCAGAGTGGGAATATGGTTGCCGTGGGGGCACGACTACACCCTTTCACTTTGGCAAAACAATTACGCCAGAGTTGGCTAATTACGACGGTGAGTATACATATGACTCTGGTTCTAAAGGAGAATATCGCAAAAAGACTACACCTGTAGGTAGTTTTCAAGTAGCCAATATGTTTGGCTTATTTGATATGCACGGTAATGTCTGGGAATGGTGCTGCGACGATTGGCACGAAAATTACGAAGGTGCGCCTGTAAATGGAAGCCCTTGGTTAACAAAAAATGTAAATGAGAATGATAATCAAATATTTAATATGCTGCGCGGTGGTTCGTGGAGCTACGTTACACAGTACTGTCGTTCGGCGTTTCGCAGCCGCGACGACAACCGCAGCTACAATGTTGGTTTTCGGGTTGTGGTTGGTGGAGCGAGGACTCTTTAATTCTTTACACTCTTGCCCTCTTACCTTTACACTTCTTCAAACCTTTACCGCCAAAGGCGGTAAAAATATTTTTTGTGTAGCACGACTAAATATATTATCTGCGTAAAATCCTATTTTGTCAAGGAGTTTTATAACGCAATAACTATAGGACAAAAGGCGCCAATCTTAAGTCAGCACATTAATATCATGCATGTATTTGCAGATTGTTGGCTACGTCTATCTATATATATTCTGTAACTTACATCTTACACCGCTACGTATAAACTACGTAATTAAAATTATGCAGTTTTAAAAATTACTTTTCTATTTAGTCCTTTTATAGAAGACTACACTATTAGCATGGGGATTTACAGCCCCATGCGGGTAGAAACATGGTCGAAAAATATCTAAACACTTAGTATTATTAGATTCAAATATCCAAAAGGTACAAAATATAAGGTAACTATTCAATTTGCTGTATTCCCAGTCGTAACATTTGAATAGACTTTTTAAATTACATAAAAAAGTTGACCTATTAACCTAACCCCTCCCCTGTGTGGAAACAAGTACATTTGCTCCGCTTTCCTATGAGGGGTTGGAGGAGAGGTTTTAAAATTAGGTCAAGAGCTATTTTTATATCAGTCTTTAAAATTATTGTGATCCAACACAAACTATTGCGTTGAATCAAGATAGGCGAAGAAATATTAACTTGTCGCAATTCCCCCTCTAATTTGAAGTAGATTAAAACTGCAATCAAGCAAAAAAGAATTATTAAGAGACGAAATGAGCGACTTACCAATCATTAACAAAACCTACGAACTGATTAAATGGTATGTACCGATTCTAAATCGTATGCCTAAAGACCATAAATTTGGAATCTCAGATAGAATCATAAACAGACTTTATGATTTATTGGAAGGCTTTTCTGAAGCGAGATATGACAGCGAGAAGTTAGATAAGCTAAATAAACTGAATGCAAAAATAGACATTCTACGGATTTTTACAAGGTTGCTACATGATTTTAATCTTTTTGATGATGACCGACATAAATACGCTGGAAATCAAATTAATGAAATTGGTAGAGATTTGGGCGGGTGGGTTAAACAGCAGAAAAACATCAAGAGTGATTAATAATTTGGAATGAATTAAGAGGATGTTTTGAAACTATCTAATTAGGCTTAGGTTGAAAATCTCTCCTAACCTCGGTTATTAAGAGGGGTTGGGGGATAAAAGCTAGCCTAATGATAAATAAAATTTGCCTAATAGATAATATTTACTATGAAAAGACATGGCAATCTTTATCCAGAAATTACAAACTTTGGTAATTTACTCTTAGCTGCACGCAAAGCACAAAAAGGTAAACGAAATCAAGAGGTTGTTTCAAAATTTATCTACTATTTGGAAGTAGAATTAGAACAAATGCAAAATGAATTAGAATCAAAAACATATCAACCAGGCGCCTATAAAACATTTGAGATATTAGAACCGAGACCACGCATGATTTCTGCGGCGCCATATCGAGACAGAGTTGTGCATCATGCATTATGCAATATTGTATTACCAATTTTTGAGAGAACTTATATAGATGATACCTATGCCAACCGTTTAGGTTATGGTACTCACCGCGCGCTACGTCGTTTTACTAGCTTTGCTCGTTCGAGTCGTTATGTTTTGCAGTGTGATATTAAAAAGTATTTTCCTAGTATTGACCATGAAATCCTTAAAACTCTCTTACGTCGGAAAATTAAGTGCAAAGATACTCTATGGTTATTAGACACTATTATTGACAATAGTAATCCCCAAATCCCCATAACAGAATATTTTCCTGGTGATGATTTTCTTACACCTTTACAAAGAAGACGCGGTTTACCTGTTGGTAATCTTACTAGCCAGTTTTTCGGCAATGTTTACCTCAATGGTTTTGACCACTTTATCAAAGAGCAACTCAAAGGTAATAAATATGTTCGTTATGTTGATGATTTTGCCTTATTTTCAAATGATAGAGAGTTTTTAGCAGAAGCAAGACTGGCAATGGAAGAATACTTAGCAAGTCTCAGACTAATACTGCACCCTGCCAAAAGCCAACTATTTGAAACCCGTCATGGAGCAAACTTCTTAGGATTTTGCATACTCCCAGATAGAATTAAGGTGCGAACCGAGAACTTGCGACGTGCGAAGCGGAGATTAAAAAGGCTTAAGACCGAGTACATTGAAGGAAAAATTGAGCTAGAACAAATATCTCACTCCATTAGAAGTTGGATAGCTCACCTAAAACACGGAGATACCTGGCGCCTGCGTACAAAGATTTTTGAAGATTTTGTATTATAGACTC
>ERZ1066120.605-NODE-605-length-31458-cov-10.219310_pt1 | contig 31458 bp, 28 predicted proteins | sample MGYA00382767_ERZ1066120 | MGnify/ENA primary metagenome ERZ1066120 (study PRJEB33369, sample SAMEA5778350) | biofilm metagenome | biome: Industrial cooling water; feature: Water cooling tower basin; material: Biofilm | place: United Arab Emirates | collected...
GTCGAAATATTCATGCACAAATTTAAAATTTATTTTGTTCGTCGCAACAAGTCTATTCTGATATTCTGAAAAATCATCAACAAACATGGCCACCTACCAACCCCTCCACCCCTGGAACGTCACCCCCGCCGAAGCCGTCGCCCTCCAGCAGCGGCTGCGGAACCAAATCCGCGTCGAAGCGCCCACGAAACCGTTTGAGACCATCGCCGGGGCGGACATTTCCTTCAACAAATTCGAGGAGACCGTGTACGCGGGCGTCGTCGTGCTGCGGCTCGACACGCTCGAAACCGTCGAGGAGGCGGGTGTGGTCAGCACGGTCCCGTTTCCGTACATTCCGGGATTGCTGTCGTTCCGGGAAATTCCGGCCCTGCTCGAAGCCTGGCAGAAACTCCAGACCGAACCCGACGTGGTGATGTTCGACGGCCACGGCACGGCCCACCCCCGGCGCATCGGCATTGCCTCGCACGCCGGGCTTTTCCTGAACCGCCCGACGTTCGGCTGCGGGAAATCAGTATTGACGGGAAAATTCGAGGAACCCGCCCCCGAACGCGGCGCGTGGTCGCCCATGCAGGACCGGGGCGAAACCATCGGCGTGGCCCTGCGGACCAAGAACCGGGTCAACCCCGTGTTCGTTTCGCCCGGTCACTTGCTCGACTTGGAAACGGCCCTCCGACTTACCCTGCAAACCGATGGCGGCTACCGCATTCCCGAACCCACCCGCCGGGCGCACCTGCTAGTTAATGCGTTGCGGCGGGGGGCGATGGAGTGATGTTGTTGGTTGTTCTTGCAGAGGAGCGTCAGCCAACAACGAACAACCAGCAACTACCAACCCTCACGGCGTCGGCGGGCTGTCGGCCTTCTCGGCGGGCGATTTTTCTGCCTGAATGCGCTGGTTTTGGCGGGCGAAAACGCGGATTAGCAGCACGAAGTAGGCCAGCACCAGCGGCCCGAACACCAGACCCGTGATGCCGAAAATGGGCACGCCCAGCACGATGCCCGTCAGCACGATGAGTGGGTGAACGTCACCCATGCGTTTGCCGAGCCAGATGCGGAGGAGGTTGTCCACGTTGATGAGCACGATGACCCCCACGAGCAGAATGCCGACGCCTTTGCCGGTGTCTCCCTGCGAAAGGGCGATGATGCCCGCCGGTCCCCACACCAGCGGCGTACCCAGCACGGGGATGAACGACAGGAAAAACGCCACCACCGCCCAGAAGGCCGCGTCGGACACGCCGAAAATCCAGAGCGTGAGGCCCGTCAAAATGCCTTGCACGATGGAAATTGCCGCCTGGCCCACCACGTTGGCGTTGACAATGTTGCGGAGTTCTTCGCCCAGGTCGTCCAGCGTTTTATCCCGGAACGGCAGGTACCGCCGCAGGCCCGCGAGGAATTTTTCCTCCTCCATGAACATGAAGTACAGCGCGAAGTAGAGCAGGCCGATGATGACCACGAAATCGAGGGTGCCATTGAGCACGGAGTTGAGTTGGCTGCTGACCAGCGAAGCCCCCTGGCCCACCACCGACTGAATGTCGATTTGCTCGCTGATGGAAACACCCAGCGATTGTTCCAGTTTTCGGAGGGGTTTGAGGAGTTGGTCGTAGTTTTTGACCACGTCGCGCACCCGCCCGGCCAGCAGCAGCGTCAGCACCACGAAGGGCATGATGATGACGATAAGCGAAAACAGCATCAGCAAAATCGTCACCAGCAGGCGGTTCCACTTTTTTTCGTGAACGAGTTTGGTGAACCAGGGACGGAACACGACGTACAAAATGCCCGCGCCCAGAAACGCCGTGGCGTACTGCCGCAGCCCGGCGACGATGAACCCGGCCAGAACCAGAATGCTGACAATGAGCAGCACGCGCTGCTGGCGGGGCGTGTAGATGTTGGCCATGAACGTAGATCCGGCGATTTTCCGGGAAACGTGTTCTAAAATCATTCCTGGTCTGGAGACCCGGACTGGAAGACTCTGTTGCCGAACTCGGCGGCGCGAAATTGGTTATTTCACGAATGCCGTTGAAATTCAGCCCGTCGAAAACCTCTACGCCGATGCATCCCCAATCCCCGCTTTCCCGCCGCGACGCCCTCCAACGCCTGACGGCCCTCAGCGCCGCCGCCCTACTCGCACCCCTGTCGGGCTGGAGCCAGGCCGCCGACCGCAAAATCAAAGTCGCCGTCATTGGCTGCGGCAGCGTGTCGAACATGTACCTGCCGCATCTCTCAAAATCGCCGTTCGTCGAACTCGTCGCCACCTGCGACATCCGCCCCGAACGGGCCGAAAAGCAAGCCCGGAAGTACAACGTGCCCAACCACTACCCGCACATCGATCCGCTGCTTGCGGGCGCGCCCTTCGAATTGCTCGTCAACCTGACCAACATGCAGGAACACGGGCGGCTCAACCGGCAGGCGTTGCTGGCGGGCAAACACGTGTGGAGCGAAAAACCGATGGCCAATTCCTACCGCGAAGGCCGCGCCTTGCTCGATTTGGCCCGGCAGCGCGAACGCCGCATATGGGGTGCGCCCGCCGTGGTCAACAGTCCGCAGTTCGCGTTCATGGCGAAGGCCATTCAGGACGGGAAATTGGGAAAAGTCGCCGCCGCGCATGCGCACTACGGCCACACCGGGCCGGGCTGGTCGGCGTTTTTCTACGAGCGGGGCGGCGGTAGCCTGCCCGATTTGGGGGTGTACAACCTCGCTACGCTCACCGGCCTGCTCGGCCCGGCCAAGTCGGTCGTGGCGATGACGAGCATCGTGACGCCCACCCGGAAGGTGGACGACAAGGGCGACATCAAGGTCGAGGCCGAAGACAACGCAATGGTGCTTCTGGACCACGGCAACGGCGTCCTCTCGCACGTGCAGTGCGGCTTCAACTATTTCGACCCCTACGGCCACGAAGGCAAGGGACAAGACCGCCCCACGATTACGATTTGGGGCACCAACGGCAACATGAGCCTCATCGGCTACGACTGGGCACCCTTCGGCGTGGACCTGGCCACGACCGACAACGAGCGAGGCCGCCGCTACGCCGACGACACGGGCAGTTACGTGTGGGAGCAGGGCGCGTCGGTGATTGCCGAAAGCCTTGCGGGTGGCCCCGAGCCGCTTATCGCCGCCGAACACGCCCTGCACGTGCTCGAACTCATCGAAGCGGCGCGGGAATCGGGGCAGACGGGGAGGCGGGTGCTGCTGAAATCGACGTTCCGGTGGCCGGTGGTGTAAGAGCGTACAGCCTTACAAGACAATTCCAGTTCCCCAGCCGTCAAACTCGCAGTCGAATTCGTAGCCGAGTTCGCACATCCTCGTTGTCCACTGCGCGACGATTTCGTCGTCACTTCTAAGCGGCGGGGTACAGCCGGTGATGGAGAACAAATTTGATTTTCCCGGTACGGGCCCGGTGTGGACCGTGTAGTGGAGTTGACGGAGAGCAGCGGCGAGCTGCTCCGCTTTTTCAGCCGTATCCGTGTAGAAGAAAAAATCGAATTCAAGCTCCGGCGCAGTTGTCGTGCTGACGCTCCGGAGGTAGTGCAGGGCCTTCGGAGCCAGCAGCCACTGATTCAACTGGCTCGAGTTGAACGCACGAACGCCGAAGTAACGGTCGTTGCCATCTGCTTTTGAAAAGGAATAGCCCATTCGGTTGTCAGTCTTGAATTCTCAAGATTGGAAAATTCAACGATTGCGACAAAAATTGGACGGAGGCTACAAAACAAAATAGGGCCTGGGGAAGCCCCATGCCCTATCCACTTAACCTCTAAACCTATTTTACTATGAAAAAAACGCTAACCTCTTTCTACTTCAGGCTGATTACCGACCCTACGGCGGGAACTTCTTCGTCAAGCACCGGCACCGCGAGGTGGTCGGGTTGGTAGTTCCACAGGAAGGTAATCGTGTTGGCGGTGCGGTTCACCCGCTCCAGCCAGGCGGCGGCTTCCGGTCCGTTGACCTTCGCCAGCCCTTCGTTCAACTTCTGCACGCTGGCCCGAAACTCGTTCCGGGTGTTGGCATCGGCTTTCAGCAATTGAGCCGGAGCCGCGTCGTACAGGTTGACGACCGTCAGGAAATTGCCCAGGGCCGCTTTCCCGACATTCTTTTCCACAAACCGGACAAACTCGGCCTCGTTGGCGCGGGTCAGCAGGCGGGTGGTACTCGTTTTGGCAACCGTGTCTTTGATTTCATCGTTTGCCCAAACTTGGTTATGTGCAACTGTAGTCGCTATCAAAACTGACAGCAAAGCTACAACAACTTTTTTACTTTTCATGGTATTTTACAATTTGTCCTGATGTGAAGGACGCTGCAAAAGTACACCAAAAAAGTAGGCTTGTCAAGCCGATAAGCTACTGTGTTCGGAATATTATTCTTTTAAATCTTTCAAAATCAGCTTTTACTTTCAAACACACGGGAAGTTTCCACCCAACTTCCAAAATATAATTTGGTGTCCTGAAAGTAAACTTGACGAATGTTTCAAAAATGGAATAATGCAAAATTCTTTTTTAAATACCATCATTCGTTGAAATTGTTCATCGTCATTTGCAGTCCAATCGTGCAGAATGCGAGAACCATCTCACCCGCCTGGTCAAGGCGTTCGGGCAGGGCGGCCAGATCGGCCCCTTCAAACTCGCCCAGCACGTAGTCCACTTGCCGTCCTTTGGCGAAATCGTCGCCCACGCCGAAGCGGAGCCGGGCGTAGGCGTCGGAGTTAAGGGTTTCCTGAATGTTGCGCAGGCCGTTGTGCCCCCCGTGCGAGCCTTTGCCCTTCATCCGCAGTTTGCCGAAGGGCAGGGCGATGTCGTCGGTCACCACGAGCAGGTTTTCTGCTGGAATCTGGAGCGTTTTAAGCCAGTAGCCAACGGCCTTGCCGCTCAGGTTCATGTACGTGGTGGGTTTGATGAGGTACAGCGTGCGGCCTTTGTGCCGGAGTTCGGCCCCGTAGGCTAGCCGTCCGATGTCAAACTTGAGGTTATGCTGGGCGGCGAGGCGGTCGAGGGTCATGAACCCGACGTTGTGGCGGGTCAGGGCGTATTCCGGGCCGATGTTGCCCAGCCCGGCGATGAGGTACTTCATGGGACGAAAAAAGGAAAAGCCAACGTCCCGTCGGGCATTGGCCCCGCAAAGGTCGCGAATCAGAGGAGAAACTGAGTGACTGAGTGGCTGAGTGAGAGAAGTCAGCAGAACGATTTCACCCAGCCACTCAGTCATTCAGGATTTAAAATCCAAACCCCACCGTAATCTGCCACAGGTTGGTTTTGGTCGTGAAGCGGGCGTCGTTGTTGGGGGTTTTGATGCCGATTTGCGACAGTTCGGAGAGGTTGCCCTCGTAGCGCAGGTCGAGGTTGATGCCCAGCGCCGTGAGGCCTACCCCCGCCTGGTAGCCGAACACGGCCTGCTTGAAGGTCTGGTCGATGGATTGGGTGGTGTACTGGTTGAGGGCGTCCTTTAGAGTCTGGTTCTCCGAGACCGTCAGCGAGGCCATCGGCCCGGCATTGAGGCGCAGGGGACCGAGTTTGTAGCCGATGAGCAGGGGTACGTCCAGGGTTGTGAATTTCACGTCGATTTTCTGGGTGGCGAGGCCGGTTTTCACGAGGTCAAACGAGCCGCCTTTGGCCGAAATCAGCACTTCGGGCTGGACGAAAAATTTCCGCCCGATGCGAAGGAAGGCCCCGCCGACGAGGCCGGTCGTGCGGGAATTGTTGTCCTGGAAAAAGTCGTAGACCACTTGCCCGCCCGACAGCACAGGCACGCCGCCGGGGCCAGTCAGGCGGGGCGTTTTCACTTCGAGGGTGTTCAGTTCGGAAAAATTGGCCCCGATTTTCAGGCCAAACGTGAGCGCTTTGCCCTTGCGCGACTGGGCGAAGGTGAGGGCGGGGATCAGAAGCAGGAGGGGGAGGAAGCGTGTGCGTTTCATGGGCGCGTGAGGGGATGGAGCAAAGATGGTAAAAGATTTGAAAATCAGTTGTTTTACGAAGCTGGGTGGGTTAGAACGAAACTCATTCGACCGGCGTTGGATGCAAAAATGGCCCCGGCAACCTGAGTTGCCGGGGCCATTTGGGTTCAAGCCGCGATTGGGGGTTTTGAATTGTGGGGAAAGGCGGATGAGTTGCGTTTTTTTGTGGGGCGGTTCACCAGAACCGCCCTTGCGTTGGTGCCAAGCATGCGAGCGGTTCTGGTGAATTGCCTCACAAAAATTACCCATTCGTCGTTGATGAGGGCGTAGAGGCGTGTGAGAGGTTGGCCGCCACGCCCTGGCGGGGCGTGACACGAGAAGTTCGTCGATCGAAAAATTGTTCAAAATTGGCCGGTCCACGCCGACAGACCGCCAATGGGTTCGTGTTGCGGAATCGAAGGCGGCGGACACCGCCCGCACCTCCCCGGAGTTTTTCGCGGAACCTTGTTAAATTTTCTGAAATGTATTGACATTATATGTACATACATTAAATTTGCCCCATCAAAATCGCCCATGCTCGTGTCCATCGAAACCGACATCCGACAGGGGAAAGCCTTTCACTCACCCCACCAGAAAGTGGCGGTCAACCTGATGTTCACCCACGGCTGGCTATGCGCCCAGCAGGCGGAAATGCTCAAGCCGTTTGGCCTGACCTTGCAGCAGTACAACGTGCTCCGCATCCTGCGCGGGCAGCACCCGCAGGCCGTGACTGTCAACGCCATCATCGAGCGGATGCTGGACCGGATGTCGAACGCCTCGCGGCTGGTGGACAAACTGGTGGACAAGGGCCTGGCCACCCGCACCGTGTGCCCCTACGACCGCCGGGCCGTCGACGTGAAAATCACCGACTCGGGCCTCAGCCTGCTGGCCGACCTCGACAGCCGCCAGACCGAGTGGGAGCGAAGCCTCACCACGCTCAACGCTGAGGAGGCCGAGCAGTTGAGCGGCCTGCTCGACAAACTCCGCAATTCACCGTAACCCTTTTTCTTTCTTCTTACTCCTAATCACAACCAAAGCATGAAAAAGCAACCGATTATCGCCGGCCTCCTGACCGCCGTCGTGCTGACGACCGCCGTCACCGCCCCCGTTCTGGCCGTTACCGAGAAACCCGCCGCTAGGAAAGCCACGACGTTCAACGTAGACGTGAAAAAAAGCACCCTGGCCTGGCACGGCAAGAAAGTGACCGGCGAGCACAACGGCACCGTTGAACTCAACCGGGGCAACCTGATTTTCGACGGGAAAAAACTGATCGGCGGCCTTATTGAAGTGGACCTAACGACCATCAAAAACCTCGACGTGGCCGACGAAGGCTACCGCACCAAACTGGTGAACCACCTGAAGTCGGACGATTTTTTCAACGTGGAAAAATTCCCCACCGCCACGCTGAAAATCACCAAAGCCACGCCCAAAGGTGGCAACCAGTACGACGTGACGGGCGATCTGACCATCCGGGGCAAAACGGCTCCGGTGACGTTCCCGGCGACGGTCACGCTCGGCGGCAACAACGCCATGGCTACGGCGACCGTCGTGGTGGACCGCTCGAAGTACGACGTGAAGTACGGATCGAAGTCGTTTTTCGAGAACATCGGCGACAAGATGATTTACGACGAGTTTGACCTGAAAGTGAACCTCGTGGCGACCAAGTAATGCCGTTTTTTTGACCCCGAAAAGCCCCTGCGATGCTTCCGCAGGGGCTTTTTTTATGGGGTTTTTGTCAAGACGCCAGGTGAGAATCAAGCCTTTGTCCGACCGCCCGTTCGTCCGCTGCATTCCCCAAGTTGCCCCAAACGTTCCCAATAAACGCCGGTCGGAATCGGCGTTGGATGCCGTAAAATCGAAGTTGGAACGGGGTTTTGACCAACCGCGCTGTTTCAATCACAGTTTCACAAAATCAAAACACAGAATCATGAACAAACCGAATCGTTTCCGTTGGGGAATGCTCGTGATGTTGGGCGCGGCGGTGAGTCTGGCAAGCTGCAACAAAGACGATGACGACAACACGACGCCCGCGGGCAATACCGTCAATGATTATCTGAACAACACCGCCAATTACTCCATCCTGCGCGGGGCCATCGAACGGGCCGGCTGGCAGGACTCGCTGCGTAACGGGAATTTCACCTTGTTCGCGCCGACCGATTCGGCCTTCCAGCGGGCGGGCATCACCAGCGCGACCGGCTTCGGCGGGTTCGGCGTTGATTCCATCCGGCGCATCCTGCGCTACCACATCGTGCCCCAGCGACTGGTAGCGGCGGACATTCAGACGGCCAACAACACTGAAGTGACTTCACTGGGCGGTAACCGCCTGTACGTAACCAAGACGGCAGCGGGTAACGTCTTCGTGAACGGCTTCCGGGTGGTGCAAGCCGATGGCAACGCCGACAACGGTGTGGTGCACGGCATCAACGGCGTGTTGGCCCCGCCCCGTGGCAATCTGGCGCAGGTGGCAGCACTCGACACGAACTTTACCTTCCTGCGTGCTGCCCTGCTCCGCGCTGATTCGACGGGTACCGGGACGCTGAGCACGGCGTTGACGGGCAACACGGCCTACACGATTTTCGCTCCGACCAACGCCGCGTTTCGCTCCGCCGGGTACAATTCAGTTGCGGCCATCAATGCGGCGAATCGGGCTACGTTGGGCCGTATCCTGAGCTACCACGTGGTGCAGGGGCGGTATTTCAACAATGACTTCACGAACGGGACGCTGACGACGGTGGGTGGCAACACCTTTAACGTGGGGGTTAACGGCAGTACCGTAAACCTGATCGGGGCTGGTAACGCGGGTTCAGCAGCCACGGTGGGTACGTACAGCCTGGCCAACAACGGCCTGGTGTACGCCATCAACCGGGTTCTGCTGCCCGGCCAGTGAGCATCTTGAGGAGAGTAGGATGAGGAGGATGAAGACGGAAAGCCCTGCCCCGAATCACCGGAGTGCAGGGCTTTCGCTTTTTCGGGGTGAAAAAAACAAGTGCGGGCCAGCGGCCCGCACCTGTTCGACTGCATCCACAAAGCGGAAGAACCGCTTCCCATCGGTAAGAACTAAACTGGAACGTCAACGAGCCTGCACCCGCGAGAGGCGGGTGAACGTCACGTTTTTGTGCGTGCCCGTCCAGTTGAGCGAGGCGCTGCTGCCCGCGCGGGGTGCGGCCACGCCGAGTTCGGCCCAGGTTTTGGTCAGGCTGATGCGGCCTTTCGCGTCGGTGGTGGCTTCGCCGAGGACGGTACCACTGCGGAGGGCCACGGTGATTTTCAGGTTAGGCACCGGAATGGAGTCGATGCCCTTCGCGTTGAGCAAATTCGTTTTGTCGAGTTCGAGAATCCGGGCCGAGAGCGTCACCGGCCCGGCGGCCAGTTGGTTGACGGTGGGTTCGCTCGAAAAATCGCTCTGGTACGGCGCACCTTCAATCAGCACCAGCACCGGCGACTGCACGCGGGGCACGAGTGGGTCATCGACTTTTTGGCAGGAAGCCAGACCCAGCAGCCCAAACAGGGCGACGAGGGAGGTAGGAATGAGTATTTTTTTCATCGGAAAAAGTCTGTTTTGAAACGGCCAGGACGATTCGCCCGGTTGTAAACTGCCAACTATCTCTCCGCCCACCAGAGCTTGGTTTTCATGTCGTTGGCAGTGCCGCCGTTGAGCTGAATTCCCTGCTTCATGTTGGCGTTGTTGAGCGATTCCTCCGAGCCGGGGTAGGGCAGGCGGGTGGGCAGCACACCGTCGTTGGCGAAAATGGCGCGGGAATCGCGGGCCGGGAACTGGGGCAGGCCGGTGCGCCGCCACTCGGTCCAGGCTTCGAGGCCCTGGCCGAAGAGCGCAATCCACTTTTGGTCGAGCACTTTTTCCCGCGTCACGGGGCCGACTTTGTCGAAGTAGGTGGCCGTAACCGTCAGGCCGTACTGCTTGAACGATTCGGTGATGCCCTTCTCGAAGTATTCCTTCGCTTTGGCCGCGCCGCCGTCAATGTCGCCGTCGAGGGCGGCTTCGGCCAGTGTCAGGTTCAGTTCGGCGAACGTCATGATGACTTCGGGCGCGTCAGCGCGGGTAAAGGCCGGGCCGATGGTGGCCGCCGTGGCCAGGAACGTCGTGGCGATGGCGTCGGGCAGGCCATTGGGAATGCCCTCGAATTTACCCCGCACCGGCGTGCCGAACACCGCCAGGCGGGCGTCGTCGAGGGCCAGGAGTTTGTCCACCAGCGTTTTGCTGAGGTTCCAGTCCGTGCGGCCTTCCTGAATCATCACCTGGTTCCACTCGTTGTTCGAGGGCAGTACCGGGGTACATTTCAGCGCGGCGTTGTCGTCGTTGCTCGTGAAAAGCGGAAACTTCACCGGGTCGGCCAGGATTTCCCGCAAAATCGCCCGCGACTCGGCGGGTTTCTTGGCCGCCTGCCGGTTGGCCAGCCGCACCCGGAGCGAGTTGGCGAACTTTTTCCACTTCAGAATGCTGCCGCCGTACAAAATGTCGCCGTTGATGGCCGGGCCGGTGGTGCTCAGTTTTTCGTTGGCGAGTTTCAAATCGGCCAGCAGCCCGGCGTAAATCGCCTCCTGGGTGTCGTACTTGGGCGTGTAAATCGGTTCGCTGGCCGTGCCTTTGATGGCTTCGGAGTACGGAATGGCCCCGAAAATGTCGGTCAGGAGCGAAAACACCCAGGTGCGCATCACCAGCGCCGCGCCGTAGTAGTTGGCGTTGGGGGCGGTGCCCTTCTCGTCGGTAATCGTCATGATGCGCTGGTAATTGAGCAGGCCGTCGTTGAAAAACGCCCGCCAGTTGTTGAGCATCAGGGCCTGCGAGGCTTCGTAGTTGTCGCCTTCATTGGAGTAAATGTTGCGGGCCAGGTGCTGAATCCACAGTTCACCGGCGTCGATGTTGAGCCGCTCGAAGCGCGTGCGCCCGCCCCAGTACCGGTCGATGGACTGCTCCAGGGCGTAGGTGAGCAGGTACTGCGGCCCGATGGCCGTGGGGCTGTTGGGGCTGGTGTTCATGCCGTCGAAGCTCTTCGTGCAGCCCACGAACACCAGCAGCAGGAGCGTGAGGGGGAGTATTTTGGGGGAAAGTCGGTTCATGTTTCTTGAAGAATGTTCAATGTTCAATGCACAATTTTCAATATTCAATGAATTGAAAATCAATCTTGAACAAAAGCGAAATTGAGCGTTGAACATTGAAAATTGAACATTGAAAATTCTCTTAACCCGCATCAGAAACCCAGATTCAGGTTCACGCCCAGGCTCCGCGCTGAGGGCAGTTCGCCGTAGCCGAAGCCCTGGCGGTTGCCGCCGTTGGCGTCGATTTCGGGGTCCTGGTGGGGGTGGTTGCGGAAGAGCATGGCCACGTTGCGGCCCACCAGCGCCACGCGGGCGTTTTGCAGGCCGAGGCGTTTCACTAGAAAACCCGGAATCTGGTAGCCGATGGCCACCTCGCGGAGTTTGACGAAACTGGCGTCGAAAATGGCCGCCTCGTGGTAGTTGCGGGGGTTGTTGAAGCCGTGGTACTGGTTGGACGAGGTGATGACGCTGTTGGGCGAAAAACTCCACGAGCCGTCGGCGGCTTTCACCGCGTTGACGCCCTGGCCAATCACGCCTTCCTCCCGGCCCAGGGCCGTTTCGGCGTACTGGCCGGTCCAGCGGGCGTTGGCCGTGCCTTCGTCGTAAATGTCGCCGCCCATGCGCACGTCAATCAAGGCCGACACGCTCAGGCCTTTGTAGGTCAGGGTGTTCGAGAACCCGCCAATCCAGTCGGGCTGGATGTTGCCGAGCACCTTCTGGGCGCTGGCCCGGATGGGCAGGCCGTTGGCGCCGATGACGAGTTGGCCGACGTTCCGGCCCGTCGGGTCGTAGTACGCCGCGGCCGGGTCGGTGTTCTGCACCCGTTCGAAGCCGTAGCCGTAGAGCGTGCCGTAGGGCTGCCCGGCGCGGGCTTCGAGCGTGAGGCCCCGGCGCTCGTTGAGGGTGAAGGTAGTCAGCCCTTCGGCCAGCGCAACGACCTGGTTGCGGTTGCGGGCGAAGTTGAACGACACGTCCCAGGTCAGGCCGTTGCTGAGTTTCAGCGGCGTGCCCGAAATCGTCACCTCCACGCCCTTGTTGGTGATTTCGCCCGCGTTCAGAATGCGCCGGTTGTAGCCGCTGGCTTTCGAGATGTCCACGCCCAGAATCTGGTTGCGGGTGCTCTGGCTGTAGTACGTGGCGTCGATGCCCACCTTGCCTTTGAAGAGCCGCACGTCGAGGCCGAACTCCAGGCCAGTGGTGGTTTCGGGCTTCAGGCGGCTGTTGGCGATGGTGACGGCCTCAAAAAATTGGGGCACGGAGCCGTTCCAGGAATTGGTGCTGGCCGGAAACACCTGGGCGAGTTGGTAGGGGTCGGTGTCGTTGCCCACCTGCGCCCACGAGGCCCGGATTTTCCCGAACGTGAGCACGTCGCTTTTGATTTCGGGCAACAGGTCGGTCACCACCGTGCTCAGCGAGGCCGAGGGGTAGAAGTAGCTCCGGGCGTCGGCGGGGAGGGTGCTCGACCAGTCGTTGCGCCCGGTCAGGTCGAGGAACACCGCGTTACGCCAGCTCAGGTTGAGCGAACCGAACACCGACTGGTTTTCCTTGCGCTCGATGGCCGAGGTCATCTGGTTCTGGCTCGGCACGGCGTTGCTGAGGTTGTACAGCCCGTCCACGACGAGTTGCCCCACGTACATGTAGTTGTTTTTGAAGAAGTTGGTACGCTGTACGGCCCCAGCCTGGGCGCTGAGGGCAAAATCCCGCGACAGGGCCTTGTTGAAGGTGAAAATCACGTCCGTGTTGGTTTCCTGCCGCCGCGTTACCTGCTCTTCGTAGCGGCCCGGCGTGGTGTTGCCGTTGCGGGTGCGCTCGAAGTTGACGATGTTGATGAAGGTCTGGGTGAAAAAGTCCGTCCCCGACCGCAGCATCACGCTTAACTCCGGCAAAATCTTGTACGTGAGGGCGATGTTGCCCACCAGCCGGTCTTTGTCGTCGGTGTTGGGGAGTTTTTCCTGGATGAAAAACGGGTTCGTGAAAAACGTGTGCTGCCAGTTGGGCGGGTCGGAGTCGGGCAGGCGGCCCGGCACTTGCCGCTGTATGTGCGTGGCCTCGTAGCTCCGCCAGTCGCGCAACTGCGCCCAGCTCACGTGCCGATGCGACCAAATGAACTCCTGCCCGCTGACGTACCCCCGGTTGCCCCCGCTCTTGACGTACTCGCTCGACAGCGTGACGCTCAGTTTGGGCGTGAAGTTGTAGCCCGCGTTGAGTTTGTAGTTGTTGCGGCGGTAATCGTTGAAGTACATGATGCCCTTCTGGTCGAGGCGGCCCAGGCCGAGGCGGAAAAAGCCCTTTTCGTTGCCCCCCGACACGGCCACGTTGTTGGTCCAGGTGCTACCGGTTTGCCAGAATTCCTGGAAATTATTGCCCTGGGGCGTCAGCGGGGCTACATCGGTGCCCGTCCACCACTGGCGCACCAGGCGGCCGTCCATCGGCGCGCCCCAGCTTTCGTCGGTCCCGTCGGTGCCCGTGAGCGGGGCTAGTGGTCCGTAGGCGGCGCGGTACTGGCTGATTTGCAGCGGGTCGGTGATGGCCCCGCTCCAGCCGTCGGAGTACCAGGTGCGGTAGCCGTTGCCGCCGCCGTACACGTTCTGGAAGTTGGGCGAAATCCAGGGCCGTTCGGCGGTGAAGTTGGAACTCACCTCGACGCCGATGCCCTGGGTGCCGGAACCGTTTTTGGTCGTAATCAGGATGACCCCGTTGGCCGCCCGTGAGCCGTAGAGCGCGGCGGCGTTGGGGCCTTTCAGCACCGAAATGTCCTTGATGTTTTCGGGGTTGACCTCCGAAATGCCCGATCCGAAGCGTTTGTTGAAACTCTGTTCGATGGGCACGCCGTCGACGACGATGAGCGGCTGGTTGTTGCTCGAAATGGACGAGGCCCCGCGAATCTGAATCGTGGAGCCGCCCCCCGGCCCGGCGTTGGCGTTGATGCGCAGACCGGCCACCTTGCCCGACAGGGCGTTGGCCACGTTGGACGGGCGCACGTCGGCCACGGCTTTGCCCGAAATGCTTTGTTGGGAAAAACCCAGGGCTTTTTTCTCTTTCTCAATCCCGAAGGCGGTTACCACGACTTCACTCAATTGATTGGCGTCGGCTTTCAGGGTGACGTCCACCGTCGTGCGGTCGCCCAGCGGGATTTCCTGGCTGAGAAAACCTACGAACGTAACCTGGAGCGTACCGCCCGCCGGGGGCACGGCCAGTTTGAAGCGCCCTTCGGCGTCGGTGCTGGTGCCGAGGGTAGTGCCTTTGAGCAGCACCGACGCGCCGGGTAGCCCGGCCCCGTCGTCGCCCGACAGCACCCGTCCCGACACGAGCCGGTCCTGGGCCTGGGCCAGTCCCGCCGTCAGGAAGAGCAGAAAAAGGGTTCGGAGAAGAAGTTTCGTCATGGGTCAGGAGAGTTTTGAGGGTGAAAGACCGGGGTGGGTTCAGAGTTTAGAGTTTAGAGTTTTTTTCACACTAAACCCGGAACGCTAAACTCTGAACCGCTCAACGAAAAACGCCTCCGGCTGCATACCGCCCGGATTGGGCCGCATTCAACCCGGAACGGATGCAGCCGGGAGACGCCTGAATCAAGGGCACCCGTCGGTGCCTTTTTCCAGCTTGGTTCGGCGGTGTCGGCGGGGGGAGTGGTTGGGAAAAAATACTTCCACCAACGCAGTTCACCCGCGTTCAACGCTGAATGTCAGTAAACAGGTACTCGTGATGAAACCAGCCCAACGCGGCGTGAAACCGGTGCAATGCAACCGGCAACATTCAGGAATTGACGCCCCGCCCCGCTCGAACGCACGGCATGTACGTCAATGGCCCGGTCCGAAGAGTGGACCCGTTGGTCTGATTTCACAGTTGCCCCAAGTGCGGCCCGGACAACTGGTTCATCAGAAAAGAAGTCAACCTCTGAAAGATTCAACTTCTTTGATGAGACAATATTATAAGGTCATTTTTAAAAAAGCAAAATATGGTATGTGCTTTTTCGGGGAAACTAATAGAAAATTTTGTAAAATTTAAGATTACCAAAATTGAATTATGAACTCAGTTAAATAAAAAATCAACTGAGTACAATTTTTTGGGAAAAGCAGGTTTCAAGCAGGTTGTTGAACCACGGGGAAGAATTCCCGAAAAAGTAAAATTCAGCGTACCTCCAGCACCCCCAAGATAGGGAAGTCAGAGCCTCGGAGCAGGTAGCCAAATCAGCCGAAAACGAGACGTTGCAAGGTGGAACTGGTTGAGGCAGAAATTAACCCTACAACCACTCCACGATTCCTCACATGGCCGCATCGGTGTGGCCGAAAAACTCCTCGGCGCTGTCGATGGGTTCGTGGGGGTCAAGTTCGCAGGGGTAGCCGAAGAGGCATTTTTCCTTAATCATCCGGGCGACTTCGGTGGGTACGTACACCTCCCAGCCCGGCTCGGCGCTTTTAATCTTGGCCAGCACCTGGTCGGAGATGATGCGGAGGTTTTGCTTGTTGAAGTTGTGGATGTCCTCCAACTTGTTATTCGTAATCAGGTAATTGAACAAATCGCGCTGGGTGGTGGGCATACCGAGTTTGAAGCAGTTGACGAGGTGCCCGTCTTTGAGGGCCGGGTACACGTACAGTTTCACCTTCCGGCTGAAGAGCGTGGCGAAGGCTTCGAGAATGCCGCCTGCGAGATTGGTGTAGTGACTTTCCTCGAAAATGTACTCCAGGTTGGGAATGCCCAGAATCAGCCCGATTTTCAGGCGGGTGAGTTTCGAGAGGTAGGCCACCAGTTTGTAGTATTCCTGGTAATTCGACACCATCACCGTCTGGCCAATGGAGCAAAGCACGTCCACGCGGTCAAGGAAATCTTTTTCGTTGATGTCGTCGCCATCCTGGAGGTTTTGCAGGGTCAGCTCCGAGAGCACGACCAGCCGCTGGGGGTCCACGTCGGGGTCTTCCAGAAATTGCTGCACGCCGCTGTCGAGCATGTCCTGGTGGACGAGCGCGTAGGGTCGGAAGCGCCCGCGCACGACGGCGACGTTTTTCTTGTAGAGCACCTCCGAGGGCTGGAGGTTTTTGCCGTCGGGACCAAAGAGGGCGGCGTTGGTAAAGCCGTTTTTAACGAGGTAAAGGCTCATCAGGCGGTTGTCCACCTTGCCGAAATCCGGCCCGTCGAAGCGGATCATGTCGATTTCAATCCGGTCGTTGGTCAGGTCGTCCATCAGCGACCGAAGCAGGATTTCGGGGGAATGCGCGTAGTACGTGCAGCCGTAGAGCAGATTGACGCCCACGACGCCGAGGGCCTGCTGCTGGAGGATGGCGTCGTTGTCGAGCATCCGGAGGTGGATGATGACGTCGTTGGTCGGGCCGCCGGGTACCGACTGAAACCGCAGGCCCATCCAACCGTGCGACTCGTTGGTTTTCTGGTAGTTGATGGTCGTGACGGTGTCGGCGAAGGCGAAGAAGCAGGTCGTCGCGCCGCGTTTTTCCGACAGGCGCACGTTCAGCAGGTTGTACTCCCGCGTGAGCATTTTCAGCAACCGCGATTCCACCACGTAGCGCCCCGATTCTTCGGGGCCGTAGATGGAATCGGAAAAGGTCATGTCGTAGGCCGAAATCGTCTTGGCGATGGTGTTGGAAGCCCCGCCGGCTTTGAAAAAGTTGGCGGCCACGTCTTGCCCCGCCCCGATTTCGGCAAAGGAGCCGTACACCTGCTTGTCGAGGTTAATCCTGAGCGCCTTTTGCTTGGTGCTGATGGTTTCGTAGGAAGTTGACGCCATCGGTTGAATCGGTTTGCCGAGTTGAAGGTACGCCCACCGGATTTTTCCTGCAAACGGCGGGCCATTCCAGCGGTTTGGTGCGCGAAAGCCCCGTTTGGCGGTGGGAAATGCCGACCATAGCCTGGGGCAAAAAAAGCCCGAACGGGTTTTCAAAACTTCGCCGAACCGGGACGGAATAAGAATTTTATTTGCTAAACCAAAAACACCCGCATCAGGCGTTTAAAAACCTGTTTTTCATCAACAAAACTCAAAAGCACATGGCAACGAAGGAAAAAGGTACCCAGGGCGGTAGCTCGGAGCAGCACCGCCAGGCCGGACAGCAGAGTCACAAGACTTCGGGACAGTCCCAGCAGAGTCAGGACAGCACTCAGGGCCAGAGCGGGCACCGCTGGAGTCCGGAAGAAGCCCGCGAGCAGGGCAAAAAAGGCGGGCAGGCCCGCAGCAAGTCCAGATAAACCCCGGTGCCTGGCAACCAATCAACCATCAGAATAAACGGCGGGGCGGTTTCCGGTGCGGAGACCGCCCCGCCGTGCGTTTGGGGTTTTCCGAAAAACAAGGCGTATTTTTCGGAAAAACCACCCCTCCTTCGTCATGTCCCCGCTTTCCTGGTCCCTGGCCGCCCTGCACCTGCTGGCCCTTGCCCTCGGTTGGGGCGGCGTGTGGGCGCGTGCCCTCGCGCTGCGTCAAAATCCCCGCCCCGACCAGCTTCGCTGGGTGTTTTACGCCGACAACCTGTGGGGCATCGCCGCCCTGCTCTGGCTGGTCACGGGCTTGTGGCGAGCATTCGGCGGGGTGGAAAAAGGCACCGATTACTACCTCGGCAACTGGCTTTTTTTGGCGAAAATGGGCTTGTTCGCGCTAGTTTTCGCCCTCGAAATCCGCCCGATGGTGACGCTCATCCGCTGGCGAATTCAGCTCCGAAAAGGCCAGACGCCCGACACCTCGCCCACGCCGGGTCTGGCCCGGACGAGTTTCATCCAGGGTTTCCTGCTGCTGCTGATGGTCGCCGCCGCGACGGGCATGGCGCGGGGGTGGGGGAGTTGAGGACGAATTTTTGAGTTTAGATTTTCGATTTTCAATTGGGAATTGTGCTCAGCCGAATCCTTCAGGTTGCGCCTGCGGTGTGGGTGTCGGCCTGGTAACGGGTGGCAATGAACCCCCCGGCGACAACCAGCACCGCCCCGCAGCCCAATCCCAGCACCGGGGCAGAAACGACCTCCTGCGCGTGCCCGGCCACGAACGACCCGGCGATTTCCGACAAATTGACCAGGGCCATGTAAGCCGTGAACTGGGACCCTTCGAGGCCCCGCTGGCAAATGCCCATCAGCGCGGGCATGGCCGCCACGCTGAACACGGGGTCGAAGGTGTACCACAGCGTCAGCCCGGCCTGGGGGATGGCCGAGCCGGGCCAGAATGGGAAAAGGCCGTTGAAAATCAGCAGAAACGCTCCGATGACCAGCATCACCATCACGAGCAGTCGCCGTGCGCCGAGCCGGTCGGCAAGCAGCCCGCCGATGAAAATGACCGTCAGGGCGATGGCCGTGCCGTACACGCCGGAAAACAGCGAAAGTTCCGTGTCGCGCCAGCCCAGCCGCTGGATGAGGTGCACCGAAAACGCCCGGATGAATACGCTCAGGCTTAGGTACACCAGCCAGATGGGCACGAACAGGCGGAGGCTTTTTTGGGAAAAAAAGCTGGTGAGCAGTTGCCCGAACAACGTGCGAAACGAGGCATTGTGCGGCTTTTTTTCGGAAGAAACGGAATTTTTACGGGTGAACACGTCGGGCAGCAGCGCATCGCCCCGCCGTTCGCGGATGAAAAACGTCAGCACCGTCAGCCCCAGCAATACCGCCGACAGCGTGAGCGCCGCCGTGCGGTAGCCCTCGGCGCGCAGCAACCAGGCGAAAAGGGCCGCCCCCGCCCCGGTACCGGTCAGGAAGCCCCCCCGCATGAAGGCGTTCACCCGGCCCCGTTCGGTTTCGGGGATGATGCCGATGGCCATCGCGTCCACGCTGGCGTCCTGTACGGAGGCAAACACGCTGTGGACGAAAAACGCCACGCCCAGCGCCCCCACCTGCGCCACCGGGTCGCTAACGAACAACAGCCCCAGCGAAGCCAGAAGCGCCAGGAACTGCGACCCCAGCACCCAGGGCCGCCGCCGACCCATCGGCGAATTTTGAAACCGGTCGATGAGCGGCCCCCACACGAACTGCCCCGCCCAGGGCAGGCCCACGACGGCCGCGAACGAGCCAATCACCGCCGGGCGCGCGCCCTCGGCGGCGAGGTAGTTGGCCAGGGCCGTGAGCGAAAACCCAGCCGGTAGGCCCTGCATGGCGTAGAGGTAGAAAAACGCGGCGTAGCGGAGGGGGCGGGATTCGGCGAGGTAGAACTGGCGCATGGAGGGACGCGCGTAAAAAAGAGTGCCGATTCCGTCAGGCCGGCTGATTCGCGGCGTCGGAGACCCATCACCGATTGCAGTTACAGGAACGGCAAATCCCCCACCCGCTCCACGCCCGTTTCCGAAATTTTGCCGCAAAAAAACTCCACCCCGTTGCTCACCGCGAGGTAGGGTGCCCGCAGCGTGAGGTTGTAGCGCAGGGCCTGCTCCACCACGGCGCGGGTGAGGGGCACCGTGGGAGCCTTGCATTCGAGGAGGAGGAAGGGCAAGCCGTCGCGGTCATACACCACGAGGTCGGTGCGTTTGGCGAGGCGGTGTACCCGCAGGCCCCCTTCGATGCGCATCAGCGAGGCTGGGTAGGCGTAGCGGGTCAGGAGCAAGTTGATGACGTGCTGCCGCACCCATTCTTCCGGCGTCAGCACGAGGTAGCGGCGGCGCAGCAGGCAGTACACGTGCGGCTTCCCGTCAATTTCCGTACGTTTGCAGTCGAAAGCGGGGAGGGTGAGTGGGGGGAACAACCGGGTTTGAAGTTTCGAGTTCGAAGTTTGATGTGCGACACTAAGTTAGGGTACCCTCTGATTTGCACTGATTCAGGCGAAATCCACGGTTGGCTTCAGAATGCGACGTCTTCAACGGACGTCTTCAATGATAAAAACAGCACTTTTTGAAGGAAGTAGACTACCCTAACTTAGTGTCGCACATCAAGTTTGAAGTTCGGACGACAACTCAAGACTTCAAACTACAAACTTCAAACTCAAGTTGAAAACCAAACAAGAAATCGTCGAAAACTGGCTGCCCCGGTACACGGGGATGCCGTTGAGCTACTTCCGTCCGTACATCCTGCTGACTAATTTTCACAACTACGTCGAGATGTTCGCCGAAAAGTACGGCGTAGAGGTCAACGGGGCCGGGAAACCGATGCAGACGGCCTCGGCGGGCAACATCACCATCATCAACTTCGGCATGGGCAGTCCGATGGCCGCCACGGTCATGGACCTGCTCTCGGCGGTGAAGCCCAAAGCGGCGCTGTTTCTGGGCAAAGCCGGGGGGCTGAAAAAACACACCCAACTCGGCGACCTGGTGCTGCCCATCGCGGCCATCCGGGGCGACGGGACGAGCAACGACTACATGCGCCCTGAAATCCCGGCCCTGCCGTCGTTCCGCCTTCAGCGGGCCGTTTCGTCGATGATTAAAAAACACGACCTCGACTACTGGACGGGCACGGTGTACACCACCAACCGCCGGGTGTGGGAGCACGACGACGAATTCAAGAAATACCTCCAGGAAACCCGCGCAATGGCCATCGACATGGAAACGGCCACGATTTTCACCGTGGGCTTCGTCAACGAAATCCCCCACGGCGCGCTGTTGCTCATTTCCGACAACCCGATGATCCCCGACGGGGTGAAAACCGAGGAAAGCGACCGGAAAGTGACCACGAGTTTCGTCGAAAAACACCTCCTCATCGGCATCGATGCCCTCGAAGAACTCGCCGCCTCCGGCGAGTCGGTGAAGCACCTGCGGTTTGAGTGAGTTTGGTGAGAAGTAAGAAGTGAGAGGTGAGATGTTTTTTGCAGCAAACTGCATTTTACATCTCACCTCTCACTTCTTACTTCTCACCAAACTCAATTGCAATAATCCTTAATCGCCGTGTACGCGGGGGTGTAGCCCAGTTCACCGGCTTTGGAGAGGTCGAGGCAGCCGCCGTTGGCGTCGCCCTGGCTGTGGCGGATGATGCCCCGCACGTAGTGCGCCTCGGCCATCGTGGGCTTGAGCAGGAGGGCGTTGTTGCAGTCCTGAATGGCCCCGGCCTGGTCGTTGGTCTGGGATCGCACGAGGCCCCGGGCGAAGTACGCCTCGGCGTAGGTGGGGGCCAGTTCGATGGCCCGGGTGTAGTCGGTCATGGCCCCTTTCAGGTCGCCGCCCATGCTGCGGGTCAGGCCGCGGGCGTAAAACGCCTCGGCCCGGTTGCCAGCCAGTTCCTGCATCCGGCTGCGGTTCTGCACGGCGTTACGCAGGTTGTCGAGCACGTCTTTCGTGATGGGCCCCGAAAACGCGGCTTTGGCGGCCACAGGGTTGTCCAGTTCCACGGCGCGGGTCAGGTCGGCCTGGGCTTCGCGAAGCATGTTGAACTTGGTGCGGGCAAACCCCCGCCCGTAAATCGCCATCGCGCTGTTGGGGTCGAGGTTGACGGCCTGCTCGAAATCGGCCAGTGCGCCTTTGTGGTCGTCCAACTGGCTTTTGGCGTAGCCCCGGTTGCAGTACGCGTCGGCGTCCTGGGGGTTGAGCGTGATGGCCTGCGAGTAGTCGGCCACGGCTTCCTTGAATTTTCCCAGCTTGAGGTGCGCGTAACCCCGCCCGGCGAAGGCTTTGGCTTGCTTTGGGCTGAGTTCGACGGCCTTCGTGAAGTCGGGCAGGCTGCCCGCGTAGTCGTCGAGTTTCAATTTGCACATGCCCCGCGAATAGTAGGCCTGCACGTTGTCGGGGCTGAGTTCGATGGTTTTCGTGAAATCCTGGAGGGCCGCCCGGTAGTTGTTGAGTTTGGTGCGGCTCAGGCCCCGGTTGTAGTAGGCCTGGGGGTCGTCGGGGGCTAGTTCGATGGCCTGGTTGTAGTCCTGCAGGGCGGCGCGGTGGTCTTCCTGACGGCTCTTGCTGTTGCCCCGCGCGAGGTAGGAGAGGGCGTCTTTCGGATTCAGTTCAATGGCCCGGTCAAAATCGAGAATGGCCCCCCGGTGGTCGCGGAGGTTGGCTTTGGCCCAGCCCCGGTTGTAGTACGAAGGCGCGTTGTCGGGACTCATCGCGATGGCCTGGTTGAACGCCTGAAGCGCGGCGGTAAAATCGCCCGCCTTGCTTTTTTCAAGACCACTTCTGAAAAATTCTTCCGCCGGATTGGCGGCGGGAGCGGGTGCAACCGGCGGGGGCGTGGAAGCGGTGCTGGCCAACTGAGCCTGGGCCAACGGACCACTCAGCATCAACAAGGCGGCAACGGGCAGTAGGTACGTTTTTTTCATCGCGGTGGTCGAGAAGACGGATAGGGTGAGGCAAGTCGGGAAGGGGTGCCAAAAATGCGAAAAAACCCGTAACTCCGACAGAGTTACGGGTTAAATTTTCGATTTTGGATTTTTCGATTTCCGACAAGATGCAGGGTTGCGGTGAAAAGAAAGCCAATCGAAAATCCAAAATCGAAAATCAGGTTACAGCAGTTGCCCCACCCCGAAGGCCACCACGAACAGCAGCGTCGTCAGGGCCATCTGCTTCAGGTACGGGTCGATGTCAGCCGGGCGTTGCCCCCGGCTCACGCCCAGCCCGATGCGCACCAGCAGGGGCAGCGACACCACGAACAGCCACTGCCAGGCCGACTCGTACCGCAGCAGCACGTAAGCCACCGCGCAGGCAAACCCGCCCAGCAGCAATGCCCAGTGGTAGCGCGAGGCCCGCGCCCGGCCCAGCCGGACGGGGATGGAGTTTTTGCCGTTGCGCCGGTCGCTCTCGATGTCGCGGATGTTGTTGACGTTCAGCACACCCACTGCCAGCAGGCCGCAGGCCGTGGCGGGCAGGAGCAGCAGCGGGTCAAATCGGCGGGTGTGCAGGTAAAACGTGCCCAGCACACCCACCCAGCCGAAAAAGAGCAGGACGGACAGGTCGCCGAGGCCGAGGTAACCGTAGGGTTTCCGCCCGACGGTGTAGGTGATGGCCGCTAAAATCGCCAGCAGGCCGAGGCCCAGAAATACGAACACGTCGCGCCAGGAGCCATCGCGGAAGGACACGGCGAGCAGGGAAACGCCCGAACCAAACGACAGAACGGAAAACAACAAAATGGCCCGTTGCATCTGTGCCGCCGTGATGCGGCCCGACTGCACGGCCCGCACGGCCACGGTGCGCTCGGCGGTATCCACGCCGTTGACCCCATCGCCGTAGTCGTTGGCGAAGTTGGACAAAATTTGCAGGAACACCGTCGTCAGCGCGGCCAGCCCGAACACATCCCAGCGGAACGCGCCGGTTGAAGCCGCCAGAAAACTGCCCATCAGGATGCTGGCCAGGGCCAGGGGCAGGGTACGCGGCCGGGCCGCAGAAAGCCAATGTTGCATGAGCAGAGGACAGAGGACAGGGGGCAGGGGGCGGGGAGTAAATGCAGTTCTTGAATTTTACCCCCTGACCCTCGCTCCCTGCTCCCCGCTATTTTTTCAGCGCCGCCAGAAAATCCTCACTGTCGGGTTTGATTTTGGAGCCGAAAAAGCTCACCAATTCGCCCTTTTCGTTGAGGAGGTACTTGCAGAAATTCCAGGTCGGGGCTTTGTCGTTCCAGCCGTTGAGTTCTTTCGTCGAAAGCCATTTGTAGAGCGGGTGCTGCTCCGAGCCAACGACATGAATTTTCTCGAACATGGGGAAACTCACGCCGTAGTTTTTCTGGCAAAACGAGGCGATTTCCTCGTTGCTGCCCGATTCCTGGTTGGCAAAATCGTTGGCGGGGAAGCCCAGCACCACCACTTTGTCCTGGTTGGCTTTGTAAAATTTCTCCCAGTCGGCGTACTGGGGCGTGTAGCCGCAGGCCGAAGCCGTGTTGAGCACGACGACCTTCTTGCCCTTGAACTGCGAAAAATCAACGGTCTGTTTGCCGTCGAGGGTTTTCACCTTGAAATCGTAAAACGAGCCTTTGGCAGTCGGCGCGTCGGCGGGGCGGCGTTGCACTTCACTTTTGTCGGCAAACAAACCGCTGATGAGCGTGGCGAGCATGATAAGAATTTTGGACATGGGGAAAAACAGATTGTGGTTGAAGGTTTGGAATTTAAGTGCTTGGGCTGAATTAATGAAAAACAAGAAATGAAAAATAAGAAATGCAAAAGTCTTTACTTCAGCATTTTACATTCCTTATTTCTTATTCTTACTTAACTAATTCGGCCCCAGTACCTACATCCGTTCGGGAGCCTGTACGCCCAACAACCCCAGGGCGAGGCGAATGGTTTGCGCCACGGTCGCGGAAAGTTGCAGGCGGAACTGCCGTTTGGCCCTGTCCGGCTCACCCAAAATCGTCACTTCGGCGTAAAACTGGTTGTACGCTTTGGCCAGGTCGTAGGCGTATTGGGCAATCAGCGAGGGCGAATACTGTGCCCCGGCCTCGGCCAGCCGCTGGGGGTACTGGCTGAGGGCGAAAATGAGTTCACGCTCGGTAGGATGGAAATCGGCCACGCCAATCGCAGGCTTTAGCTGAACGTTTTCCCCGCCGGCTTCGGCCTTCCGCAGCACCGACCGAATCCGCGCGTGGGTGTACTGGATGAACGGCCCCGTGTTGCCGTGAAAATCAATGCTCTCCTGGGGGTTGAACAGCATCCGCTTTTTCGGGTCCACGCGAAGAAGGTAGTACTTCAGCGCGCCCATCGCCAGGGTGTGGTAGAGCGTCCGCGCCTCGTCATCGCTGAAGCCTTCGATTTTGCCCAGTTCTTTGGTGGTTTCTTCGGCGGTGGCTTCCATCTCGGCGATGAGGTCATCGGCGTCCACGACGGTGCCCTCGCGGGACTTCATTTTTCCCGACGGCAAATCGACCATGCCGTAGCTGAGGTGAAACAGCCCGTCGGCGTAGGGCCGGCCCAGTTTCTGGAGGATGTGAAACAGCACCTCGAAGTGGTAATCCTGCTCGTTGCCGACGACGTACAGCGATTTTTCCATTGGAAAATCCTGGTACTTCAAATCGGCGGTGCCCAAGTCCTGGGTGATGTACACCGAGGTACCGTCGGCGCGGAGCACGAGTTTTTCGTCCAGCCCTTCGGCGGTCAGGTCAATCCACACCGAGCCGTCGGGGCGACGGTAGAACACGCCTTTTTCGAGGCCCTCGTCCACGACTTCCTTGCCCAGCAGGTACGTGTCCGACTCGTAGTAAATTTTGTCGAAATCCACGCCCATGCTCCGGTAGGTTTCGGCGAAACCGGCGTACACCCAGCCGTTCATTTTTTCCCAGAGCGCCCGGATTTCGGGGTCGCCCGCCTCCCAGTCGAGGAGCATCTGCTGGGCGGCTTTCATCAGCGGGGCTTCCCGCTCGGCCTGTTCCTTTGGCGTACCCCCCGCCACGAGGGCTTCGACTTCGGCCTTGTAGGCTTTGTCAAACTCCACGTAGTACCGCCCCACGAGTTTGTCGCCTTTCTCGCCCGTGGTTTCCGGCGTGTCGCCGTTGCCGAAGCGTTGGTAGGCGAGCATCGACTTACAAATGTGAATGCCCCGGTTGTTGACGATGTTGGTTTTCACCACGTTGAACCCGTTGGCTTTCAGGATTTCGGCCACCGAGAACCCCAGGAAATTGTTCCGCAGATGGCCCAGGTGCAGGGGTTTGTTCGTGTTCGGCGAGGAGTACTCGACCATCACGGTCCGGCCGTTGGGAGGCAGTTGGCCGAACTCCGGGTGTTGCGTGGCCCGGAAGGCATCCAGCCAGGCTTCGTCGGCGATGCTCAGGTTCAGGAAACCCTGCACCACGTTGTAGGCGCTCACCACGCCGCTGCGTTCGCGCACGAATCGTCCCAGCGTTTCGCCGATGGCTGCGGGGGCTTGCTTCAGGCTTTTGGCGTAGGGGAAGGTGACGAAGGTGTAAAATCCTTCGAATTCTTTCTTGGTGGGTTGCAGGGGAAGGTTCGCCGGGGCCACGTCGAGGTTGAATTCCTGGCGCAGGGCGTCGGCGAGGGCCTGCTGAATGGGGTCGGTCAGACGCATGGGAAAATGCTGAATTCAGAATGCTGAATGCTAAATGATAAAATACCGCCCGGCTTCAACCATTCAGCATTCTGAATTCAAACGGGCGGCGATCCGCTTCAGCATTTTCCCGCAAAACTACGCCAAAACCGACAACGGGCCGAGCCGGGTTCGGAATTTGCGGGAAAGGGCATTCGCGTTGTACATTCGGGAAATAAAGTTGGACAACGCTCCCCAACAACCTGGTACCGGCTCGATGAAACGCCTTTTTCCCGCACTGCTTTTTCTGCTGCTCCTCTTCAGGTTGGCCCCGGCTCCGGCCCAACTCGCCCAGGCCAAGCGGCTGGAGTTTGACCAAAAGCCCAACGGCGAGGAACAGTACGAAGTGCTTACGCTCGGTCGGCGGGGGATGCTGCTGACCTACAAGCGGATGGATTTTTACTCCAATTCGCCGCTGTTCTGGCGATTCACGCTGTACGACACCGACCTGAAGGTGCGCTGGGAAAGCGAACTGAAAATCAAATTTCCCCTCCAGCCCCTGCTTTCGTACCAGAATGCCGACCACCTGTACTGGCTCTACGGCGAACCGGAGTCGCAGAAAATCAGCATTTTAAAATTAAACCTGGAAACCGGTGATCAGGAACTCATCGACGGCGAACTGCTTGCCGTGGACGACGTGTCGGAGTTTCGGGTGCTGGGCAACACGGCCTTCGTGGCGGGACACTACCGCGACCGAGCCGTGGTGGTGCGCTTTGATTTTTTCAGCCGCCAGTCGCGGGTGTTGCCGGGAATGTACCTCAACCGCCTGACGGTGAGTAGCCTGGAGGTGGACGAGGCCGCCCAACTCGTCAACGTCATCGTGACGACCAGCCGACGGGGCAAGTGCCAGTTGACCTTACGCACGTACGACTACGAAGGCAAACTGCTGCGCGAAACGCCCCTGGCCGCCGAAGAAGGCCGCACGCTGCTGTCGGGGAGGGTGGTGCCGCTGGGCGGGGGCGAGGCCCTGCTGGTGGGCAATTACTCGACCAACTGCTCGCCCTACGCCCAGGGCGTGTACGTGGGCCAACTCGACGAGTCGGGGCAGAAGGGCGTGCGCTACCTCGAATTTTCACAGTTTAAAAATTTCTTCAACTACCTCAAACCCAGCCGCCGCCAGAAAGTGCTCGACCGCATCGCCCGGAAAAAGGAGGAAGGCAAAGAGCCGAAATTCCGCTACCTCATGCTCGTCCACGACCTCCTGCCGACGGAGGAGGGCTTTCTGCTCGTGGCCGAGGCGTTTTTTCCGCAGTACCGCAGCACGCCTTCGGCCAGTTTTTCGGCGTTTTCGCGCAGCGGCCTCGACCGGTCACTGGAGGGCTACCGCTACACGCACGCGCTGATTTGCGGCTTCGATAAATCGGGTAAACTCCTCTGGGACAATTGCCTGGCCATGCCCGACCGCCTCAGCTACGAACTCGAAGAGCAGGTGCAACTCACCCGGCAGCCCGACAACAAACTCGTGCTGGCCTACCCCCTCGAAGACCGCATCAGCACGCTCGTCATCCGGGGCAGCGAAGTAATCGAGGAAAAAGACGATTACGAACTGGCCCCCAAAGACGCCCCCGAGCGCATCGTTTCGACCGAAAACACGACGCTGGCAGCTTGGTACGGGCACTACTTCCTGGCCTGGGGCACCCAGCGCAAAGGCAGCCTCGCCAACTCGCGGGAGGTGTTTTACCTCGAAAAACTGGAGTATCCGATGAAGTAAATGCTGAATGAATGAGTGCGGACGCTTTGCCACCCTGCCTTCATTCAGCATGTTGCATTCAGCATTCAGCATTGATCTGCCCTATCTTTGCGGGCCGTTTCCGAAACTTCCATGCCGACTGAGTACCATGAGGCCCTGACGTGCCTCCGCAACGGGGGCGTTCTGCTTTTTTCGACCGAAACTGGCTGGTGCCTCGGGACCGACGCCCGCTCGGCGGAAGCCGTGGCCCGCCTCGATGCCCTGCTGCCGCCCACCGCTCCCGACGCCCACACGCTGCTTGTCGCCGAAGTTGGCCAATTGAGCCAGTACATAGCCCAGGTGCCCGACGTGGCCTGGGATTGGGTGGAATTTTCGGAAAAACCCCTGACGATTGTCTATCCGAGGGGAAAAAACGTAGCCCCCGCCGCGCTGACCGCCGACGGGCACCTCGCCGTCCGGTTGCTCCGCGACGACTTTGCCCGCAACCTCGTGTACCGCTTCGGGCGGGGCGTTCTCTCGACGCCCGTGCCCCCGGAGGCCGTCGCGGGCCTGAAGACCGCCGCCGACGTTGTTTTGCCACCCAGCCCCCAGCCCCGGTTCCAGCCTCCCGGCCCGCTTGCGCGGCTGGGGGTGGATGGGGCCGTGGAATTTTTGAGAAAATAAACCACTGATGCGCAGTTCACAGAAAATTCAAAGGGCCTTTTCTGTAAACTGTGAACTGTGAACTGAACATGAATTTCACCGAAACCCTCCGCGAAACCCCCGTCTTCGACCTCGTCGCCCGCGCCGCTGCGGAGGTCGGCGTGCGGGCGTACGTCATCGGGGGGTACGTGCGCGATTTATTGCTGAAACGGACCTCGAAAGACGTGGACTTCGTGTGCGTGGGCAGTGGCGTGGCCCTGGCCGAAAAAGTAGCGGCGCTCGCGAAAGCCGGAGGCGGTGATGTGTCGCTGGCCGTGTACGGCAATTTCGGCACGGCCCAGGTGAAATGGGGGGAATGGGACCTGGAATTTGTCGGCGCCCGAAAAGAATCCTACCGCAGCGATTCGCGCAAACCCACCGTGGAAGACGGCTCGCTCGCCGACGACCAGAATCGCCGCGATTTCACCATCAACGCCCTGGCCATCAGCCTGAACCGGGACGACTTTGGGCAACTCCTCGACCCCTTCGACGGCGTGGCCGACCTGCGCCGGAAGCTCATCCGCACGCCCCTCGACCCGGACGTGACCTTCTCCGACGACCCCCTCCGCATGATGCGGGCCGTGCGCTTCGCCAGCCAGTTGACCTTCGACATCGACCCCGACACCTTCGATGGCATCGTCCGCATGGCCCCGCGCCTGGAGATTGTTTCGCAGGAACGCATCATCGACGAACTCAACAAAATCATCCTCTCGCCCCAGCCTTCCTACGGCTTCAAACTCCTCGACGCGGCGGGGCTGCTGGAGCGGATTTTCCCCGAATTCATCCTCCTGAAAGGAGCCGAGCAAATCGACGGCAAGGGCCACAAGGACAATTTTTACCACACCCTCCAGGTGCTCGACAACGTGGCCCGCACCACCGACGACCTCTGGCTGCGCTGGGCCGCCGTGCTGCACGACATCGCCAAACCGGCCACGAAACGCTTCGAAAAAGGCCGGGGCTGGACCTTCCACGGCCACGAAGAACTCGGTGCGCGCATGGTGCCACAGTTGTTTCGCAAACTGAAACTGCCGCTCAACGAGAAAATGCGGTTCGTGAAAAAGCTCGTCCGGCTGCACCTGCGGCCCATCGCCCTGGCCAAGGAAGGCATCACCGACTCGGCCCTGCGGCGGCTGCTGGTCGAAGCCGGCGACGACATCGAGGCCCTGATGAAACTCTGCCGGGCCGACATCACGTCGAAAGACGGGGCCAAAGTGCGGCGCTACCTGGCCAACTTCGACCGCGTGGAAGAGTTGTTGCAGGAGGTCGAAGAGCGGGACAAACTGCGGCAGTTCCAACCCGTCGTGACGGGCGAACTGATTATGGAAACCTTCGGCTTGCCCCCCTCGCGGGAGGTGGGCCTCATCAAGGAGGCCGTCCGCGAGGCCATCCTCGAAGGCACCGTGCCCAACACCCTCGACGCCGCCCTGCCGTTCATGCTGGAGCAGGGGCGGAAGCTGGGTTTAAACCCAGTTCACAGTTCACAGTTTACAGTTCATAGTCGTTCGGACAAGGAATCGATTCCGTTCAAGGACGCCGGAACTCCATCTCTGTAAACTGTGAACTGTAAACTGTGAACGGTAAACTGATTATGCAAGACAACAACTTACGCAAATTCTTCGGCTCGCTGCTGCTCATTCTAGGCGTGGTCGTGATTCTGTTCGCCTGCGTGGCCTACCTCCGCGACGGCAAGCCCGTGCTGGGCATGTCGGTCACGCACTGGGAATCGGTCGTGCCCTTCCTCGTCGGGCTGGTGTTTCTGGGCTTCGGCGCGGGGATGATTAACCGGACGTAGGAGCAGGGGGCAAGGGGCAAGGGGCGAAATGCATTTACCCCTTGCTCCCCGCTCCCTGCCCCTCGCCCTTCAACAGCGCCGCCCCCACGTTGCAGCGGAAGCACTGGCGCGGGGTGCAGAAGCGGGCGTGCCATTCGAGGGCACCCTGCGAGTCGAAGGCCGTTTTCACCCGCAGACCCAGCGCCCGCCATTCGGCGATGACGCTGTTTTTTTCGGCGGGCAACTCCTCCAGCAGCCGAATGGCTTTTTCGAGAAAATCGGACTGGCCGCGCTCGCGGGCGTAAGCGGCCAGCAGGGGCACGGCGGCGTTGATAATGAGGCTGTTGAGGGCTTCCTCGCCCAGGCCGGGCACGGAATGAGCCGCCGGTTTCCCCCACACGTAATGCCGTTGCCAGTAGTCCGACTGGGGCGCGTCCAGCGCCGCCCGGAGCGCTTGGGCGGAGTCCGTTTGGGTCAGCAGGGCGAAAAAATGCGGGTGGCGGTTGACCAGCGCCGCCAGTTGGGCCAGCCGCACGGTGGGAAAGCCCGCCGGGCGCAACCGCAGAAATTTCCATTCGTGGGTGGAAAGTCGCCGGTCGGCGAGGCCGTATTTTTTTTCGAGAAACCCAAATTCCTGTCCCAGCCGGGCGGCGTGCTCGTCGGCTTCGGCGGGGTCGGACAGCAGCCCCGCCGTGCCAAAGAGCAGGGCTTCGAGTTGGAGCGGATTTCCCCGGTGTTTTTGCAGGATTTTTGGGGGCAATGCCCCGGCCAGCCGTTCCATCGGTTCGGCGTTGAGCTTGAAGCCGAAAGCCCGCGCCACCACCCGCCAGGCCGTTTCTTCCCAGTCGTTTCCGGTTTTCAGAAAAAGCCCCACCACGGCTTCGGCTTTGGTTTGCAGGCGTTGCATCAGCGCCCGGTCGAGCATGGACAGTTTGGGCAGTTCGCCCACCCGCTCGAACTGCGCTGCGCAGGGAATCGGCTCGCGGGCGTCGAGGAGGGCCTGGTAGCGGGCCAGCAGGGCGAGGTCGGTGCGGGGAGCGAGGGCGAGCGTGGGGATGTGGGTGCCGTCGCGGCGGGTCACGGGGGCGTCGTGCTGCCAGACCACGTGCAGGACGACGTTTTCGTAGGCCCCGTCGGCCTGGTGGTTGTGCTGGAACCAGTCCGACGAGCGGCGGTGAATTTCCACCGTGCCGACCCACTCCACGTCGTCGAGCAGGAGCCGGGCTTCCTGAAAATCGGCCCCGGCGTGCGAATTCAGCCAGCCGGGGTGCAGCACTTGCACGGCCTCGCCCGATTCGGCGCGCAGGTCGGCCCCGCTGAACTGCTGGAACTGCCAGAGATAATGCAGGAAGGCCTCGGGTGGGGGAGGAGGAAACATGGCCGGGGTGAGAATGTTCAATTTTCAATGCTCAATTTTCAATGTTGAATGACTTCTTTGAACATTAGAGGTTATCAATTCAGATTGGACAAGCTAACGCCCACGTGTGCGTGCGAGGGT
>ERZ1066120.606-NODE-606-length-31435-cov-15.470140_pt1 | contig 31435 bp, 25 predicted proteins | sample MGYA00382767_ERZ1066120 | MGnify/ENA primary metagenome ERZ1066120 (study PRJEB33369, sample SAMEA5778350) | biofilm metagenome | biome: Industrial cooling water; feature: Water cooling tower basin; material: Biofilm | place: United Arab Emirates | collected...
AGCGACGATGGGAGCGGTGACTGCGCGCAAAATCCGCTTACCCAACGATACAGGTTGAAATCCTGCCGCGATCGCATTTTCTACTTCATTTGTCGTCCAGCCGCCTTCTGCACCTGTGGCAATGACGATAGAGCCCCCTAACCCCCCTTGTAAAAGGGCGCTAGAGCTGTCGAATTCCCTTGGTGAAGGAAAGTTAGAGTTGTCTTGTAAAGGGGGGCTAGAGCTGTCGAATTCCCCTAGTGAAGCAGGGAGAGAATCCTGCAACCCCTCTTTTGAAGGGGGGCTAGGGGGGATCGGTTGCAAACTTTTTAATAAATGAGGCGCATTACCCCGCGCTACACAAATATATTTGCGATCGCCTGTAACTGACAACAATCCCTTGTTAAAAGGTACGGGATCTAAAATCGTCGGTACGATTTGTCGTTCCGATTGTTCCGCCGCCTCAGCCGCAATCCGCCGCCAGCGTTCTAGTTTTTGCGGGCTGGGATGGAGTAATGTGCGATCGCTGGTTACTGGAGCAAAACAATTGACTCCTAACTCAGTACAAGCGCGTACCACTTCATCAAATCCATTTCCTTTGGGTAGTGCCACCATAAGAGTTATCTCTACAGCTAACTCAGTTTGCACCTGCATCTGTTCCAAAATCTGTGCTGTTGTCTCTGCTAATACTGCTAGCCACCATTGACCTTTCCCATCCATCGCAATAAAGCGATCGCCCTGACGCAATCGCAAGACTCGCATGAGATAATGCTGTTGCTGCGATGTGAGGGCGATTTGCTGCTGTTGCAGTTGTGCGGGAGCGATGACAATTCGTTGCAGTTGAGACATGAATTATTTTTACAGTTTGACAGAATACTCGATCCCATCATCTATTGGCAGCGCCAGTGAGATAAAGCCATTGGTAGGGTTACGAACATCCTCTAAATATGCTGCCATAATCACAAGCTGCTGACTCATGTAACTCGCAGGCATTTCATCAGCGGGTTCTACTCATAAATGAAATGAAAGCCATCCCATCCCGCCTCTAAAAGATGTCAATGCTCTGAATGTTGGTCATGAGACATGGTTAGTATTGCTTTGCTGCTTTGCTATTAATTTATGATTTGATTTATCAGGGGATTCTGTTCTGGGTAGCGAGGCTGTACCTAGTCCAGGAAAGCCTAAGTTTTTCGCACAGACAGCAAATATGCAAATAAAGGGAAAGGGGAAAGGAGAAACAATCGTTCCCGTTTCCCAGGCAATCCCCTAAAGTGACTATCGTTGGTACAAAGGAACGCAACTGGACACAAGTTACCCTCTTGATTGCGATCGCTCCAAGCGCATTTTCACTGAGGTATTTATTTTGATTGTGAAGCCATGTCTAATGTCTCAGTAGTTTTACGTTAAGTTGGTCATTAGTCATTAGTTGTTGGTTGTTGGTTGAGTGTTATCGGTCACCAGTTACTGGTCGCTGATACCCATTTGCTGATAGCTGATAACTTTGTGTCGAAAACTACTGACACGGCGCGTCAATTTTTCCATATAAACCCAACGTAAGGAGGAGTGCGAATTCGAGCTTTTTTCTGTAAAATTTTCTACAACTCATCAAATAGACAAATACTCGTTCTTACGCTTTCAGTTTTTTGCATTGTGGAGTTGTCGTGTTACAGTTCATCTATTTTGTCATTCAGGCTATCCAACCAATCTTAGTTCCCGTTTGCTTTTTTAGTGCTTGGGCAATTGTGTCTCTCATCGTTTGGAGTCTCTATAGTGCCGTGCGAGACGGTATAGCTACCAGTCAAAAATTACATCAAATTCCCTGTACGAATTGTCAATTTTTTACAGGAGATTATCGACTTAAATGTACGGTGCAACCTACGATTGCTAATACCGAAGCAGCAATAACTTGCATGGACTACCAAGCTAAAACAAATCCCTTGCTGTACTAAATTAGCTCAATCTCTATCCATTTCTAACAATACCTTCATGACACCGCGTTTTTGAGCGCGTTCAAAGGCAACTAGTCCTTGGCTAAGCGGATAACGAGCGTGAATTAGCGGTTGAACGTCAACTTTTTGAGTGGCAAGTAAATTTAAGGCGGCGGGGAAAGGACCGCAACGGGAACCGACTAGAGTAATTTCGTCTACAACCAAAGCGGAAGCGTCAAAACTCAAGTTACCTGCATAGGTGCTTTTGAGTACTAGCGTGCCGCGAGGACGTAAAGCACGACGGGCGATCGCAAATCCTTCTGGATTGCCCGTACACTCGACGGAAAGATCGAAAGATCTATCTGTTACGGTTTCCGCTAAGCCTGTTCTAATCCCTCGCGCTTCTAAGTTAGCCAGTTTTTCCTGATGTCTGCCTACAGCTAATAAATCGCAACCAGTTAAAGCTAAAGTTTGGGCAACTAGCTGCCCTAATTTACCATCTCCAACTACTAACACGCGATCTGCTGAATCGATTTGCACCTGCTGCTGAATTTCTAATGCTGCGGCGATAGGTTCGGTAAACGTAGCAACTTCCGTAGAAACGTTGTCTGGGACAGGATGCAGGTTTGCAGATGGTAAAGTTAAATAATCGGCAAAGGCTCCATCGCGGTTAACGATTCCCAGTACGGTGCGGTTTTCGCAGTGGGTAGATTGTCCGCTGTGACAGAAGCGACATTGACCGCAGGTGGCGTTGATTTCTCCTACAACCCTTTGGTTAACTAAGCGATCGGGTCCTTGTTCGACTATGCCTACAAATTCGTGACCTAAGATACCCGTGTAGGGATAGTAGCCTCGGATCAGTTCTAAGTCCGTATTACAAATACCCGCTCGTAGGACGCGCACTAAAGCTTCTCCTGGAGGAGGTTCGGGCGTAGGAATATCCGTACGCAGTTGCAATTGGTTGTTTTCGAGCCAGAGTCCTTTCATGTGGGTGGGGACTATTCTAGATTTTAATGTGTAAGGTTAACAGGCTGAGAGTATGAATACAAGTCTCTCATGGCTCGTTGGTAAAAGCCGATGTTTATCCACGTTCCCATCGACGATTAATTATGAAGTCTAATTAAAAGGTTTATGCTGTCGGTAGAACGGAGATGTTAATTTTAATGTCACGCCAAGATGTAAAGACACTAAAAAAGAAGGCATAAAGTTATTCTCATTTTTGGTAAGAAATCAAGATGTTTGAAGCAGATGAGACATTTAATTAAAAGGCGAAAGTTGTCAAGATTAATTTATTTTTTAGTTTGTGCTTTTGCTATTTTTGTTACTTGCGAGCGATTTGTTAATGCTCAAAAAGTAGCAAATATTTGTCGTCCGCAATTTGTTGTAGAGATAGGAGCAGAAGTTAAGCCCATTTCTGAGGTAGATTCTTGTAAAGAAAAGCGCTTTATTACTCCTAATTCACTCGTAGGGGAATTAGCGAAGGCGAATGTGGTATATTTGGGAGAAACTCACGATCGCACTCAAGATCGTCAACTTCAGTTGAAGATAATTCAAGAGTTACGAAAAAGAAATCCTCAAATTGCGATCGCGATGGAGATGTTTCAAATACCCTATCAAAGTGCGATCGATGACTACTTAGCTGGTAAATCAAGCGAACGAGAGTTGATAGAACAAACTGAGTACGAGCAAAGGTGGGGTTATGAATGGGAATCTTATGCACCTATACTCAGATTTGCGAAGGAGAAACAATTGCCAGTTTTGGCTTTAAACACTCCTTCTGAGATTACCCGTCAAGTGGCAAAAAAAGGTTTAGATAGCCTCACACCTCAGCAGCGAAAAATCATTCCTCCTATTTCAGAAATTCGGACTGATAATGCTGCCTATCGTCAGATGTTGGCAAAAACTTTTGAACAGCACCAACATGCCAGTCATGGTAATAGTAGCGGATTCGATCGCTTTTTCCTAGCTCAGGTTTTATGGGATGAAACTATGGCTGCAGAAGTTGCTAAATTTGTTAAAGCTAATCCTAAACATCAAGTTATCGTCATTGCTGGGCAAGGACATATTATTTATGGTTACGGTATTCCTAGCCGCGTAGCTAGAAGAATGCATCGGCAATTTTCACAGATTGCTGTGTTGTTAAGTTCTCCTAAAGACACTACTAGCGATTCTGACGATCGACCGATAGCAGATTATATTTGGCAGTAGCGTTTATTTATATCAGGGCGAACTTTAATTTAACGCAGATGGTCGTAAATCAAGAACTAGCTTTTATGATTAGCATAGTTTAACACTTTATTTCGCAGCCAAAAGGGGATTTGCAACTTCAAAACCAAAGTTGTAAAGGCTGTCATTAATATGCCAAGTAAAATATTTGCTATTTCAAAGTTTCTGCCGCTACTTGTTGCTAATATTATTTCTACGATAAGACTCGGCAACAATACACCAGCATAAAATAATGCGTGACGAATGAATCGTTGTCTTGCTAGGGTAATGACAACTGCTAATAGCGCTCCTAAAGGAATAAATATCAAGCCATAGTAAAGGATTCGATCCTCTTTCGGCAATACTTCTAGAAGGTCAATATTGTATTGATTTTGTAAGTTATCAATGTAGACATGCATCCCTGAATTAGCATACGTGATGACTAGCTTATGCAGTCGTTCGTCCGTAAAAATATTGTAAACGTTTGTACTGAGATATTGAGCGTTAATGCCGTTGATTGGTGTCCGCAGTCGCAGATTTAAATTGTTATCTTGTTGTCCTAAAGTAAAATTACGCCTACCGTTGCTATCTGAAATAGAGACAATTCGAGCCGGTCCTTTTTGCTGGAATTTAGCAGTTGCAACTGTTGTAACTATAGTAAATTGGGATGTCTCTTGTAATCTTTGATTAAGCAGATTGACAGGAGCGTTTGTTTGCAGCCAATGGCGATCGCTTACAAAGACTCCTCGATCGTCTGTTGTTTTAGACGGTTGTCCTCGCCAGCTCAGATCGGGTAAGTTGCCCGTGCGATCGCTATAATCTTGCCTGTCTAGCTGATAGTTTCCTAACAAAGGCGTATCAATATTCTGCCACCAGTTTTGGCTAGTAAATACCCGCTCTATTTCTGCTGAAGAAAATGCTTTATCTGCAAAAGCGACTTCTGAAATAAATCCTTCCCAAGGGCGTTCGCCTGTACGCTCGTTGCCTAACATTAGAGGATAATTTAGATTCCAAGTGCTTAAGTTATTGGCATATTGCAATGGAACTGTAAACAGAATAGAGGTAGCTAAATAACCTAAAAAAGCAACTGTTACTATTGAAGAATTAAAACGTTTTTTGTTTTCTTCAACTAATCTCAAAATATAGCTAACGATTTTAAATCTCCATATATAAAAGCATAAAAATCCGATAAAGCCACCCAAGCTATTAGTTAAAAGATCGGCAGGTGAGGTATCTCTAGAAGGTAAGAATATTTGCAGCGTCTCTACCGTGAAAGACAAACTAAAACTAAGAACGGTAACTAAAACTAATTCTAAAAATAAACTAAGCTTTCGTGCCTGTAGAAAACAGGTTATACTAAAGCCGAATGGAATAAATAAAAATATATTTTTAATCTTATCGCCTAAATGACTAGAATGTTTGAAATTGCTGAGAAAATATCTCAAAGAGCCGCCTTCATCCCTAGAAAAATTGAAAGGAAAAAGGGTGGCGACAACAACAAGAAGAATACTAGCAATTACAATGTATGGCGCACTTCTAACTAAGAATTGGCGCAAACTAAGTATCGTCGAATTACTGTCAGGGGAACGGGCGGTCATATGTTAAGTAATGTAAGGCTTCTGGTACATCTTAGCGCTTCATCCGTAGTTTGACGGAGTGTATTTTTAAAGATTTCAAGTTATCTGGAGTGAATCACTGCTGCTATTTTAAAGATTCTAAGAAGGGGTGAAATACAGGAATCAGTTCGCGACGGCTGACAACAAGAGATGGGAAAGAGACATTACTGTAATCCTCCCCAGGTAATAAAGGAAAGATAGATGGCGATCGCAGCGTTACCCAAGTTCCTCCAGCTGCATGTAAAATTACCCAAGCCCCTGCCAAATCCCAAATTTTCGGCGTCGCCTCTACCCCACCTAACACAGCCCCCATAGCAACGGTGAGAAAGTTGTAACTGGCAACTCCAAGCATCCTAATTTTGCAAGGAAAATCAGATTGCATGACAGCAGTACTGCGGGAACAGAGATTGAAAAAATGGTTTTTACTAGCCGCATCCATACTGACATGGATCGGATGATGGTTGAGGAATGCCCCTGTAGGTGTCGCTAGCCCCGAATCTCCTGCCCAAAAGCCGTGAAAACTTTGTCCTAGGGGTGGTAAGTGGACGTAGCCAAAAACAGGTGTACCTCGGTACAGCAGCCCTAAAGAAATCCCCCAGATGGGAATGCCTCGCGTAAAGTTTGTCGTCCCGTCCAACGGATCGATAACCCAGCACCATTCAGCATCAGGAAAAATTGCCTCTCCCTCTTCGCTCAAAATACCATAGCCGTTAAAATTGGATGCGATCGCATCTTGAATTTCCCGATCCGCCCATTTATCTGCTTGGGTAACGAGGCTACCATCGGCTTTCTGAGAAGCTTGCACCTGCCCGAAATCCTGCATCAGTTGTTCCCCTACCTTCTGAGAGGTGGTAGCGGCAAAATCGAGAATCGTCGTCCAGAAGTCAGTCATGAAAGAGGGTGTGGGGTGTAGGGTGTAGGGTGTAGGGCGTGGGGACAAGGGAGACAAGGGGACAAGGAAGCAACTACCAACTACCAATTACCCATTACCCATTACCAATTATCAATCTAATTCGCTTTCAAATACTGAGGCGATCGCTTTTTTGGCATTATTGCGAAATTCGACTATATCTACGCGACTGAGTAACCAGATGGCTAACACCATCAGCAAGGCTTGAATAGTAAATACTAAACCATAAGCTAGTACTGGCGCTGAAAATAGCTGTTTGCCTACGTCTAATATTGCCCCTCCACTGACTGTTGCCGTTGCCCGTGCTAGGGCTTGCGCTAGTCCCCACGCACCAATAAATGTCCCTGCTGTTTCCGCTGCCGTGAAATCTAGCATTAGACTCAACGCACCTGTGGTAGTTACGCCAGAAGCCAAGCCAAATAGTACTAATGCTCCCTGTAATACTTGGCGATTAGCAGTAAAACCTGATGCAATGACGAGTCCTACACTGAGGGCGACTAAAATACAGCCGATTTGAGTAGTTTTTTGCTTGCCAATTCGCGGCACGATTAAAAAGCCCGTACTACCGATTCCCAATAGCGTACCCGTACCCCAAAAAGCATTCAGCCTTGTAGTTTCCGAAACGCACATCCCAAAGACTTCGCCGCCGTAAGGTTCCATCACCGCCTCTTGCATGAATAAGCTGAGTGTCATGGCTAGGAGAAAGGTGAAAAATAATCCCGTTTGACGGCTGGCGGTTAAGACTTTCAGCGCCCTAGATATGGTAATTTGGTCTTCTCTGTCTGCAACTATTGATCGCGACGTGTAGCGAGAATACTTTTTTTCTACACCAACCGTTGATAGTAGAGCTAACCCGGTTACGGCTCCTGGCAAGATGAAAAATAAGCGGTTAATCGAACCTTGTAGTGCGGCAAGTTGAGCGGGTTGACTGTAAAGCGATACAGTTCCTACAGTCGATTCTTGACAAGTGGTTGCAGCTGGCAGCAGTTTGGAGCTGATAATTGCCCCAATCACAATTCCTACCATCAGCATCGACCAAACAACACCCACCAGTTTAGAGCGATTGTCTTCATCAGAAACATCGACAAGCAGAGCAGCAAAAGGGGTAGAACTAGAACTAAGTGCCAGCCCGTACAAAGCAAAGATTCCCGCCAATAACGCTAGCCAACCGTAGGTAACAAAACTCCAGCCTTGGCTGTACATACTGCTACCGAGTTGCCACATAACTTGGACTGCAAGAAAGGCAGCGATCGCAAATAATGCCGCACCAATCCAAATGTAACCCGTGCGGTGATAACTCCAAACCTTCTTAGCGTCGGACATTTGCCCGAACCACAGGCGCGAGGGAGCGACAAATTGATGCATGGCGATCGTTCCTGCTGCCAGTGTTGCTGGAATAGCCAATTCTTTAATCGCAATCCGGTTAAGGACTCCTAGGGTGAGGACGGACATCATTCCCAGTCCCATTTGGAATAGACCTAACCGGAACATAGTCAGAATGTTAATCTTAGGGGGCAACTGTTCTCGTTCGGACAAGCTACTTTTCGCCATATTTTTATAAAAACAACTACTTACTGATATAGTTTCTGCTCTCTTTAGGATAAACCTCAGCCAGAACTGCGATCGCGACTGCAACGCTACACTGAGAGACTGCAACGCTACACTGAGAAAGTGTAAAGAAGTGTAAATAGGCGTAATAAAGTTGGAAACAATCAAATTAGGTCAAGATGGTACTGCTGTTTGCCCTCTGTGTATTGGAACGTGGGCGTGGGGCGACAAGCTATTTTGGAACTACGGCAGCGATGACGAGGATGCCAAACAGCTACAAGCAGCCTTTCAAGCTGCACTAGAATCAGGTACGACGTTCTTTGACACGGCAGAAGTTTACGGATTTGGGACGTCAGAAAAGTATTTAGGGCAGTTCATGCAGCAAAGCGATCGCCCCGTCCAGATCGCGACGAAATTCGGTCCCGCACCTTGGCGGTTTACAGCGCAGTCCGTCTCCGATGCGCTGACAGAAAGCCTCAAGCGTCTGCGTTTAGAGCGAGTCAGCCTCTACCAAGTCCACTGGTCTTTCAGCTTTTTCATGAGTCAAGAAACGCTGATGAATGCTCTCGCTGACGAAGTGCAACGAGGCAGAATTGAGGCAGTAGGAGTCAGCAACTATTCCGCACAGCAAATGCAGGAAGCCTATAAGATTTTGGCAGCACGTGGAGTCAAGCTGGCTAGCAATCAAGTCCGCTACTCGCTGTTAACGCGACAAATTGAAACGAACGGTATTCTCGATACGGCGCGACAGTTAGATATTGCTATTTTGGCTTACAGTCCCTTAGCACAAGGTTTATTAACAGGGAAATACGCCGCCGATGGTTCTGTCAAACCTACGGGCGCGCGTCGCATCGATCCCCGTTTTAGCCAAGAGGGGTTGCAGAAAATCGAACCAGTTATTTCTATCTTGAAAAAAATTGGCGATCGCCATGGGCGTACCCCCGCTCAAGTCGCCCTCAATTGGTTAATCGCTCAGGGTAACGTGGTAGCGATCGCAGGTGCAAAAAATGCCAACCAAGTACAGCAAAATGCTGGCGCTCTCGGCTGGCAAATGAGCGACGAGGAAATGACTCAGTTAGAGCAAGTCACTCGTCCTTGGATGTATTAGAGATGGTAGTTGGTAGTTGGTAGTTGGTGAGTTAGGCAAGAGGCAAATTTTGACTTTTGACTTTTGCCTTTTGACTTACCCAACCTTTAGTTAGCTTCCGACCGCCCAGTGCGGAGTTTGGGTTTAGCAACTGGGCGTTTTTCTGAAGAAAAATCCTTTTCTCCGTTGCGATCGCGTTTGGCTAACCGAGGTTTGGGGGTAGGGCGTTTTTCGTCGGCTATGTCGTCTTCAGCCGCATCGAGCCAAGCTGGACGAGTTTTATCGTATGCCATTTGTAAAGCAGCTGCGGCGATCGCGTGTGCGTCGTATTCTTCGCTTAGTTCGCGCACGATTGGCAAGAAGGATGCTAAACGTTCCCCAGCTAAGACTTCCCGCAGTTGTTCTTGCAGTTTTTCAATTTGTCGCGCTTCGATTTGAGCTTTGGTGGGGACGTAGCTAACTTTTAAGCTTTGGCGGACGTGACGTTCGATTTGCTGCTGTTTGCGGCGATCGAATGGTTGGACGAGGGAAATTGCCGTGCCTTCTTTTCCAGCTCTACCCGTGCGCCCGATCCGGTGGACGTAAGTTTCTACGCTATCTGGTAAGTCGTAGTTGATGACGTGAGTTAAGTGATCTACGTCTAAACCACGGGCGGCGATATCCGTCGCAATTACCCACCGCACTTGCTTATTACGGAACCGCGATAGCAGGCGTTCCCGTGCTTGTTGGGTTAAGTCGCCGTGATACTCATCGACACTGTAACCAGATGCTTGTAACTGGCTGGTGAGATCTGCTGCTGTTTTACGAGTTTTGACAAAGATAATTGCTGATTCTGGATCTTCTAACTCTAGAATTGGCTGCAATGCTCTAGCTTTCGTCCAATGACGGGGTACGAAATAGGCAACTTGACTGATTTTGGCAGGAGCGGCTTTTGGCTGTTCTACCGCAACCGTGACGGGCGAATGCAAGAACTTGCCGATCAACATCTGAATGACGCTTGGCATTGTTGCGGAAAATAGTGCTGTTTGCCTTTCTTTTGGTGCAGCAGCAAGAATTTTTTCCACATCGTCAATAAAGCCCATGCTTAGCATTTCATCGGCTTCATCTAGCACGACAAACTTCACTTGGTCGAGCTTCAGATTACCTCGCTCTAGCAGATCGATCGTTCGTCCTGGCGTACCTACGACAATTTGGACGCCGCGATTGAGCTGCTGTATTTGGCGATCGATTGATTGTCCGCCGTAGATCGCCAGAATGCGGCTCTCATTTCTGCCTACAAAGCTTTTCATGGCTTGGCAAACTTGCACTGCCAATTCTCGCGTCGGAGTCAAGATCAGTGCTTGTACTGCCTTATTTTGCAAGTCAATCTGCTCTAAAATCGGTAGGGAAAATGCAGCTGTTTTACCCGTACCTGTTTGAGATTTGCCAACCACATCGCGCCCCGCTAATAATTGGGGAATTGCTTGTACTTGAATATTTGTTGGTGTGGTGAATCCAATTTTTTCTAATTGTTGAATACGGCTTTCTGAAAGACCTAGGCTTTCAAAGGATAAATTCATTTAATCTCCTAAACTACTCTGTTTTTTCTACTTTTGTTATCGATCGATAGCTATGCGCTATTAGCTACTCACAACCTCACCCTTGAGATCGTATGGCTCAGCCTCGGTAATTTTGACTGGCACGATTGAACCTAGCCTAGCTACACCTTTGACGTAGACTAAACCATCTACTTCTGGTGAAAACCGAGCCGAACGTCCGATAAGTTCTCCAGTTCCAGGATTTTCTTGCTCGATTAAAACATCTACAACTTTGCCGACTTCTGTCTTGTTTTTCCGCCAAGAAATCGGCTGCTGGAGTGCCATTAACATATCTCGTCTGGCATCCATAATTTCTGGAGAAATTTGATGCGGCAGGCTGTAGGCTGGTGTTTCCTCTTCTGGAGAAAATGTAAACACACCCACGTGGTCGAATTCATGGCGTTCGACAAACTGCATCAGATGCTCGAAGTGCGCGTCTGTCTCGCCAGGAAAGCCTACAATAAATGTTGTCCGTACAACTGCCTCGGGGATTGCGGTTTTTATCCGTTCGATAATACCATCATTTACCCGACCTTGCCAGGGGCGGTTCATCGCACGGAGAATATCGGGATGGGAGTGTTGTAAGGGTAGGTCTAAATAAGGTAAGACATTGGGCGTGGCTCGAATTGCTTCGATGACTTTTGGTGTCAGTCCCGTTGGATAAGCATAATGTATCCGAATCCAAGGAACGTCGACTTTACCTAAAGCAACTAACAGTTCTGCTAACTTTGGTTCGCCGTATAAGTCTACACCATAATTAGTGGTTATTTGAGAAATCAAGATAATTTCCTGTACGCCTTGAGCGGCGAGTTGCTCAGCTTCTGCCACGATTGACTCGAGCGAGCGCGATCTTTGATTTCCCCGCAAATGAGGAATAATGCAAAAAGCGCAACGGTAATCGCATCCTTCTGCCACCCGGAGGTAGGCTACTCCTTCTGTTGTCGTGCGATAGCGGGGTGTAGTTTCATCAGCAATGTATGTTGGCTCTGGCGAGACAAGCTTTACTTTTTCTCCCTTTTCTGTCCGCTCGATTACGTTTACAATTTGGTTATAGTCTCCTGTACCAATAACGGCGACTGCTTCTGGGATTTCTTCTAGCAGTTGCTCTTGGAAATGCTGCGCCATGCAGCCCATAATGACAATCTTTTTATTTGCTTCTGCCAGTTCAACTATAGTACGAACTGACTCTTGACGCGCTTCTTGAATAAAGCTACAGGTGTTAACGACGACGTAATCGGCTAGTTCTTCGTCGTTATCGACCTCATAACCAGCTTGGACGAGGAGTCCGATCGTGTGTTCCGTATCTATTCGATTTTTTTCGCAGCCCAAGTGAGAAAATGCAATTGTTGGCTTGTTGCCCATGAAATCAGTGTTAAGTGTAAGTAGAGACAGGGTTTTTCGGTCGTTCTATTGTAGCGATCGCTCCTAAAACGGCTTTCCCGTTTGATGCTACACCCCTATGGCTCTCTGCTCACCGGATGCGGTCAATGCAATCGCTCAACCTATGCAATCTATATAGTAGCGTAATGAATGAAAATTTACAATATTTTACAAAAATTAGATTGGGTGGTGCGCGGTGCGTGGTGCGTGAGAAGAGGTCACTGACAACTGATAACTGATAACTGAAAAAAGTTATGATTTGTCTTAGCCTACTTCTACATAAGTGCGTCCGAAGTATTTTAAAGACGTGGATCTGAATCAGACATTTAAAACCGCTCGCCCCATCATTGGAGTCGTACATTTATTACCCCTGCCTACCTCTGCTCGCTGGGGTGGAAGTTTAGCTACTGTCATTGACAGGGCAGAACAGGAAGCTACAGCTCTAGCTTCTGGTGGAGTAGATGGAATTATTGTCGAAAATTTTTTTGACGCACCTTTTGTTAAAGATCGAGTCGATCCAGCAGTCGTTAGCGCTATGACGTCGATCGTACAACGGCTCAAACAGCTAGTGACTCTACCAATTGGGCTGAACGTATTGCGAAACGACGCTCACAGTGGGTTAGCGATCGCCAGTTGCGTGCAGGCGCAATTTATTCGCGTCAACGTCCTTACAGGCGTGATGGCAACAGATCAAGGCATTATTGAAGGACAAGCCCACAGCCTCTTGCGCTATCGGCGAGAACTCGGTAGCGATGTCAAAATCTTTGCGGACGTACTGGTAAAACACGCTCGTCCCCTAAGTTCTACCAATTTGACCAATGCCGTACAAGATACGATCGAACGGGGACTGGCCGATGCCGTCATTCTATCTGGTTGGGCAACGGGCAATCCGCCCAATTTAGAAGACCTAGAACTTGCCACAGCAGCAGCCAACGGTACGCCAGTTTTTATTGGCAGCGGTGCGAATTGGGAGAATATTTCTACTTTAATGCCAGCCGCAGATGGAGTTATTGTTTCTAGCTCTCTCAAACGTCACGGACGACGCGAACAGCCAGTCGATCCAATTCGCGTCAGCCAGTTTGTCGAAGCCGCACGTCGCAGTTGTACGAAAGTGTCTAGTTTGAAGGGAGTCGGGAGTCGGGAGTCGGGAGTCGGTCAATTTTAGATTTTGGATTTTGGATTGAAACTAAAATCTAAAATTCTCCTTATTCTCTTTCTTTTCCTCACTCCTTACCCCTATTATGTAACGGAGTTGTGATATTGTCCAAGGGTCGGAAAAAGGTTCCGTTATGATTGACAAAGCTAATAATTAGTCTAATTAGTTGTCATCTGTCATTTGTTTATGATGCGCCGACGTTCTACACCTTGGATTCATCGCTGGTCTCGCCCCGCGATCGCTGCGATCGCTGGAGTGGGGGCGCTGGTCACGGCATACTTAACTATAGAAAAGTTGATGGGACGCACGCCTGGATGTCTCGCTAGCGCGGGTGCTGAGGCAAGTTCCAGCTGCGCGGACGTCCTTTCAAGTCCTTGGGCAACTGTATTTGGCTTACCTTTAGCTTTATTCGGTTGCTTGGCTTATACGAGCATGGTCGTGTTTGCCCTTACTCCCCTAGCAGTCAATCCCAATAAAAACAAAGCACTGCGCTCGCAGTTAGAGAATGTGACGTGGATGCTGCTACTAGCGGGGGCGATCGCGATGTCCGTTTTTAGCGGCTACTTGATGTACGTGCTATTTGCTAAAATCAACGCCTTTTGCCTGTACTGTATTGCTTCGGCGATCTTCTCAGTTAGTATGCTAACCCTGACAATATTAGGTCGTTCCTGGGAAGATGTAGGGCAAATATTATTTACAGCGCTGATAGTAGGGATGGTAACGCTAGTTGGTACGCTTGCCGTTTATGCGGATGTAGAAAAACCAAACGATCCTATTACTGCACAACAAGTACAGCTAGAGCCTACTGGAGATCCTATCCCAGGAGTTGGCTGGCAAATTACAACAACTTCTGGAGAATCGGAAATCGCACTGGCAAAACATCTCAAAGAGATTGGAGCTAAAGAATACATCGCTTGGTGGTGTCCCCACTGTCACGAACAAAAGCAGCTATTTGGCAAAGAAGCTTATAGTTATATCAATCATATTGAGTGTGCTCCTCCTAAAGCTAAGAAGCTAGCGCCAGAATGCGAAGCTGCCAAGATCCAGAGTTTTCCCACTTGGGAAATTAATGGTAAACAATATGCTGGCGTGAAGTCTTTGAAAGAATTAGCAGCAATTTCTGGTTACCAGGGACAGACTAATTTCAAGAACTTTCCCAATGCGTTTCAGTAGTCAGTTATCAGTTATCAGTAGTAATTGGTAATTGGTAGTTGAGTGGTGCGTGGCAAGAGATTTTTGACTTACGACTTACGACTTCTCCCTTGTCCTCTTTCCCTAACCCCTAGTCTCTCCTTTGATATCTCGTAAACAGCGAGTTTGGATTACAATTTTTGGCGCTGCTATTTGCTTGTTGCTACGCTTCAGTGGATTATTACAGCCGCTGGAGTGGGCGGCTTTAGATCGGTTTTTTCGCCTGCGTCCTTGGGAAGCGCAAGACGCACGGATCGCAATCGTAGCAATCGATGAGACGGATTTACAACAAGTCGGGCAGTGGCCCTTACCAGATAGGGTAGTTGCCGAATTGTTGCAAAAAGTCAGTACTGGCAAGCCTTGCGCTATAGGTCTAGATATTTATCGCGACTTGCCCGTACCTCCAGGTCAGAAGGAATTGCACCAAGCTTTGACTGCCATTGACAATTTAGTTGGTATAGAACAACTGGGCGATCGCGGCGATCGCTCTAGTGTCGCCCCATCACCCTTTTTGGATCGACTGAATCGCATTGGTTTTAATAACGTTGTCTTAGATGCTGATGGTAGGGTAAGGCGAGGGTTACTGTACTGGTCTACACCCACAAAACTCCATGAAAGCTTCGATTTGAAGCTAGCTTTAACGTACCTGCAAGCAGAAGCGATCGCACCCCCATCGATCGAGAACAATATTCAGGCGTTGCAGTTGGGTCAAACCGTGTTTCACCGCTTTCAACCCCACGATGGCGGTTATGTAGGTGCTGATGCCGGTGGCTATCAGATTTTGACTAACTTTCGTCACCCCAGCACTAATTTCCTGCAAATGTCGATGAGCGATGTACTGGCTGACAGAGTCCCAGCTGAAATCTTTCACGATCGCATTGTCATTATTGGTTCCACTGCCCCTAGCTTAAAGGATTTTTTCTATACTCCCGATAGTGCCAGTCCCTTATGGGGAGCAACTCAACCGATTGCCGGAGTAGAACTACACGCTAATTTTGTCAGTCAAATCGTTAGTGCGGCTTTGGGAGAACGCCCATTAATCCAGGTTTGGTCGGAGTTTTGGGAAAGCGTGTGGATAGTGACTTGGATCGCGATAGCAGGGAGTCTCAGTTGTCGTTGGCAGATAGTCTATTCAACTATTTGCGTGCTGCTAGTGGCTCTAGGCTTAATTAGTACTGCTTACCTTGCTTTTCTTCAAGGTTGGTGGCTCCCTGTGATGCCACCTTTACTGGCGTTATTTGCTGTATCCGGTTTGATGATTGCCTGTAACGCCCAACTACAAGAGGAGTTCAAACGCTCTAAAGATTTTTTGCAAGGGATCATCGATACTATTCCCGATCCGATTTTTGTCAAGAATAAAGAGCATCGTTGGATCGTGCTGAATGAAGCTTACTGTCAGCTGATTGGTTATCCATTAGCAGAATTAATTGACAAGTCGGAATCTGATTTTTTTTCCCGTCAAGAAGCAGAAGTGTTTCGCCAGCAGGACGAGCTTGCGTTTCGTAATGGCACGACTATGGAACACGAAGAAGAATTTAGCGATGCTAGTGGGACTACCCATTTAATCTCTACTAAGCGATCGCTACATCGAGATGCTGCTGGCAATCTATATCTAGTTGGGGTAATTCGAGATATAACTGCACGCAAGCGGTTGGAAGAGGAACTGAAGCGTCAGGCAGCGGATTTAGTCCAATATAATACCGAGCTAAAGCTTTCAGAACAAAGACTCCGCCATCTGGCTCTACACGATCCGCTGACGGGTTTGCCAAATCGACAGCTATTCCTCGAGCACTTGAACCAGTCCATTGCTTGGGCACAAAGCCATCAATTATTGGTAGGGCTACTGTATATTGACTTGGATGGCTTTAAACAGGTCAATGATACTTTAGGACACGACTGGGGCGATCGCTTGTTAGTTGCTGTTTCCCAAAGACTATCGGGGTGTTTGCGTCACAGCGATATCGTTTCTCGTTTAGGTGGTGATGAATTTACTGTTATCCTGCCTTCAATTCCAGAAGTCAGCGTTGCAGAAAGAGTGGCAAATAAGATTTTGGCAACTCTGTCCGAGGTTTTTGCCCTTAACGAACAAGCTTTTTCAATTACCGCCAGTGTGGGGATTGGTGTCTACCCCCTGCACTGCAATACCATTGATAGTCTAATTAAGCAGGCTGATACTGCTATGTATCAAGCAAAGCAGCTAGGAAAAAACTGCTATCAGATAGCAGTTGCTATCTCTAGTCAAGCTAATCTTTAAAGCTAACTTGTATCAAAGATCGCTGTACGCAAATCTTCCCTAAGACGGAGTAGCTTCGATTGGCGTATGACTAGAATTTTCGTTACTTCTACTGCGAGATAGATAAAAGTTCTCTTATTTCTAGCCCGAAGTACTTTCTAGTTTTAGTTTGTTAACTTGAATTATTGGTTGCTTCTCTCTATAGAGAGATTAATGCTTCTTTCTCTGGACGGAGTTAACTTGAATTAACTGCTGAATAAAATCGTGTCTGTTCCGTAAATCGTCTGATGTGATTGTAGTAACTATAAGACATATCCATATTTTGCCGATCTTCGCTTTCTACATCAACTGGTGCGAGATGCGATCGCCAGAGGTAATCTGGCTCAAATATATTGATTGTATAAAAATTGCATAAATTACATCATTCCTTAGTAATAACACTGAGAAAATCCAGATAAAATATGAGGTGTTTAGATGCGTAGCAGTCCAGCAATAGCCATGTTCGACAGTCTCAAAGTTACTATAGTTATAGTCGCACTCGGCTTACAGCTCGTTACTTTTTGGATTGTTGGCAGTGTCGACACCTTAGTCAATTTTTTGACTAATTTCTCGGACACTCCTGCTGCGATCGAACAAGTCAGTCAGAGCTACCAACCACAAATCTCAATTGGCAGTCCTAGTAGAACGATCGGATCTGGTACGAGGTAAACCGCGATCGGCGAACGGTGACCAGTGACCATGACCAGTGACCAGTTGTTTCGACTTTTGACTTCTTATCCTAGACTCTGCGATTTCCACCACTGTTCGTACTGTATTAAAGTATGAGCTTGCCAGTGAGGGTCGGTGTGAGGATAATCTAAGCGGTAATGTCCGCCTCGGCTTTCGGTACGGAAGGCAGCACTTTTGAGAATTAAGTAAGCAATATCGAGTAGATTGCGGGTTTCGCTCCACAGGCGCAAGCACTGCTCTACTTCCAGCAAATTTGCGGGAAGATTTGCGCAAAGATCTGAAATATTAATATTGGCTGGTTGTCCAGGGGGAAGTTGTAGCAAAAACTGACTCAATGGCAGGGTAATAAATGCCTGTTGCCACAATTGTACCCGTGCGATCGCCCGCTCTAATTCTTGCTGTTCGCGGCAGATACCTGCACTTTGCCAGACTAAACGCGGCAGTTCGTAACGGATAGTTTCGATTTTGGTTTGCTGACTCAGCCAATCAACCTCTGACAGGCTAAAAGATACAGGATAAAGACTGAAATCCGATCCGGTGTACTCATCCTTCATCCCTCCTACCGCATCCTTTAACAGAGCCATCTGTGCCCCAAAGACGACGCATTCTAGCAAAGAATTGCTTGCTAAACGATTCGCACCGTGGACTCCCGTACTGGCTGTTTCTCCTACAGCATACAAGCCAGGGATTGACGTGCGGTTGGTCAAATCTGTCGCAATTCCTCCCATCCAATAATGGGCAGCGGGAGCCACGGGAATTGGCTCCTGAAAAACATCTATGCCCCAGTGCTGACAAACTCGAACGATGTTGGGAAACCGTTGGCGAATTTTTGCCTCTGGGATCGATCGCAAATCTAACCAGACGCAGGCAGTAGCAGGATCGGCTGCGGTACGCTGCAAATGGCTGTAAATAGCGCGACTAACAACGTCTCTGGGTGCTAGCTCTCCATCCGGATGGTAGTCAAAAGCAAAGCGTCTACCCGTGTCATCAATTAAATGCGCTCCTTCACCCCGTACCGCTTCGCTGATTAAGAATCGGTCTGCTCCTGGCTTGGTGAGAGCAGTTGGGTGAAACTGGACGAATTCCAAGTCTCGCAGCATGGCTCCAGCCCGCCAAGCAATCGCCACTCCATCACCCGTACTCAATTTGGGGTTTGTTGTCTGGGCAAAAACTTGACCTCCGCCACCTGTTGCTAGGACGACAGCACCAGCACGCAACCAGAGAATTCGGTTGCCATCAAATAAACTAATCCCTTCACAGTACCTGGTTTGGGGGTTGAGCCACAGACTTAAAACTATGGTTTGGGGAATAACTTGAATGTTCTGGCGTTCGAGCACCCGCGCTGTCAGGGTAGCAATGACCTGGCGACCGGTTGTATCGGCGGCGTGGAGGACGCGACGACGGGAATGAGCAGCCTCTAGAGTTAATGCTAACTCGCGATCGCGACGGTCAAAAGCAACTCCCATGTTTACTAAAGACTGAATCGATTCCGGTGCGTGGTAAGCCAGAAACTCTACAGCCGCGCGATCGCACAACCCAGCTCCCGCTTGCAACGTGTCTTCTACGTGCAATTGAGGCGAATCGTCAGATGCGACCGCCGCCGCGATTCCACCCTGCGCCCAGTCACTCGCAGACAGATTAATTGTTTCTTTCGCAATTAAACCTACGCGAAAGTGGCTTGGTAGACACAGTGCCGTATAGAGTCCAGCAGCTCCGGCTCCTACAACTATGACATCAAAATGGTTGAGGTTTTGTAGCAAGGGAAAGGGTTGTGGTTGATAGTTGACGGACGTTGGTATTTGTAGTTGGTAGTTGATTGCTAATCACTACTCACTCAGTAAAGTAAAAAATAACCCACTCTAGAAATAGGGTGGGCTGAGGCTAAATTGTCAATTCAAAAAGGGTTTATCTGTAGATGCCGTTGTTATAGCGATCGTCGCCCATAGTAAAGGCTGCTTCTACATCAGTAACAGTGAAGTTACTGAGATTAGCTTCCAGAACCTGTTTTTGACGCTCGGAAAGTCCGGGCATTTCCATCACATCCTCTACGTTCTCGTAAGGTGCGTTTTGGATGATTTTACGAGCTAGAGTGGGGTATAGCCCCGGGTATTTCCGAAAAGCAGCAACGTTTGTGTTGTTTAAATCAATTTTTTTACCAAAGTCTGTTGCCAGCTTAGCATCTGCTCGATTCTCTAATTGAGCTTGAGACTCTACAGCTAGGATTGGTACGGCTCGGAAGTGAAAATCGCTGAGATTAGCCGCGATCGCGGGTTTGGATATGCCCAGCCATCCCAAACATCCTACCAATACACTCAAGATTGTTAATAAACGTATCAATTTTTTCACAGTTTCTCTACCTCTTTGCATCCAACTGAAATCAGCACACAGCTAGTATCAGAAACTAATATATAGCTTATTGACTACCTGAATATCAGGTAAGGCGATCGCGCTCTGCAAAAATTTATGCTATTGCCGCAGCGAGCCAGAATAAGCTATCTACTAAAATTGTACTCAACACTGCTCCGCTAAATGCCCACCAGTGTGTCTGTCGAGCGCCCAAGGAAAATATCCCCCCTGCTAGCAACACCAACACTAAGACTGCTGCCCAACTCAACCCCCAAGGGGTATACACTTGTGCTAGGGCACTGCGAAGAATTGGTGCGACTAACGCTGGTTCGACTTGTACGACTTGTCGCCAGTAGGGGATCAGATCGGCTATGTAAAAGTAAAGATCGGTGACGACTGTACCTAACAATGAGCCTAGATAGAAAAAGTTACCGACTTTACCCCAATTATGGCGCAAACAAACAATCGCAAACGGTAGCCCGATTGCTTCAACTGGTAAATGCAACAGTGGTTCCCAGCGTAACCATCCCCAATAAATCGAGCCAGCTAACCAACTCCAGCTAAACCCCAAGAGAATATCGCCCCACAGATGGCTAGCAGGACGAGACATCAATACCCGACTCAGCCAGACCCAAATTAGGGTTGTGCCTAAACTCAGCAGTGGTAGCGACTGCACTAGTGGCGCTTCAATAAAAACTGGTACAGACACCAAAAATACAGATGCTCCAAATGCTAGCCATGTTTGCTGCTTAGTCTTTCGAGCCGAGACGGGTTGTGCAATTTCTAAATTGGACTGCGGTACGATGGTATTCCTCCTCCTAGATGAGACTGAGCGAATTGTAGGTGTGGGAGTGGTGTAGGTAGGCAACGTATGATTAGTCAATTGAATATTAAAATTTGTTACTTATTTTAATCTTATTCAATACATCATAGTAGAAATCCCCCCCTAGGGCATATATACTATCTCAACAATCGCCATTTGAACAGTTATCAGTTATCAAGGGTTAGCGGTTAGGAGTCATAGGGACGGATTTTTTTGAGCAACCTGTACTAGAAAAAATAATTTTGGAGAAACCTACCCGTAGCAGAGTCGAAAGCGAGCTTAATCGTGAATTGACTAGTTGTGAATTGTATTGTCTCTCGGTTAATTTTACTTGGTACATTTGTACTATAATAACGATAGATGTTATCGAGTTAGCTGAAGTAAACGACAGCTTGATGGCAGCTCAATTTGATACAAGACGAACTCAAAACTTTTGCTCTATGACCAAGCACTATATTCTCAGCCTTAATCCTACTGCCAAGCATGACTGGGATCGATGTATCCTGCGCGATCCAATTACTGCCAAGCGTCCGGAGATCGCAAAATTGATTGCTGAAGCTATTGGTGCGGAACCTGGTACGTATCTAGTGTCCGTTAATATTGAAGTCAAGGTTTTGGAACAAGTACCAGCTCCACAAGCAGAACAACTACCGCTCAGTACCGTTGAGGAGCGTACAGAGCGCACGCATCTGCAAGAATTAGTTGCTTAATCGAACAGCTAGCAACCAAAATTTAGCGAGCGACATGTCGCTATAGAGCAATTCAAATATAGATTTCGAGTATGCCTGGATAAGCCGGAAACCTTAAGTGAAAATACTTATTGTTTGCGGCTTTTTACTGTTATTTCCATCTTAGGTGAAATAAAGGCAATGGACTTTGTGTGTTAGTATGAGAGACTCAAAAATAAAATAGGGTTGTAAAGTAAGTAAAGCAGGGTATAAAGTATGGCGTCGTCTACATCAACCAGAACGAATACTTTAGGCGATCGCGCTGTACTGGCAATTAAAAAGCATTTTGAGAAATTCCTCAAGCATGAAGCTGATGTTCTAGCCGATAGCGATGCCGAAGCGTTGCACCAGATGCGCGTAGGAATGCGTCGTTTGCGTAGTGCGATCGCGGGTTTTGCTCCAGCCATCGACTTACCAAAAGCAGCTCAAGATAAAAAAGTTGGTAAAATTGCCCGTATTCTAGGCAGTTTGCGAGATTTAGACGTACTGCGAGAATCATTAGAAAACAAATACAAACCCGCTTTACCTGTCGGCGAACAAGAACAGTTGGATAACGCACTGGTTTACCTGTATAAGCGGCGACGGAAGGCTTTTGCTAAAGTTCACGACACTTTGACAGGCGATCGCTATCAAGAACTGAAGCAGGCTCTAGAAAAATGGCTATCTCAGCCAAAACTGCAACCGATCGCCCAAATGCCAATTCAGGCTACTTTACCAGATTTACTCCTACCCGAGGTCGGTAGGTTACTTTTGCATCCAGGTTGGTTAGTAGGAACCAAATTACAAGAAGAACAACTAGTCGTACAGACAGAACAAACACCAGAACAGGCAAAACAACAACTCATCGATAAAGCACCTCTGCTCCACAGCCTGCGTAAAGAAACCAAACGCGCTCGCTATCAGATGGAAGTATTTGCCAATTTCTACGGTTCTTCCTACGAAACGTATCTTCAAGACATGAAAGCAATTCAAGGCATTCTAGGACAAATGCAAGATAGCTTCGTGCTGTCTGAGTTTTTAGCAGATGTTTTGCATTCAGAAATTGAAAAAACCATGCCAACTCTGGCTAATTTGTTGGCAGAGCATAATTACCAAGCTTGGCAACAATGGCAAACTTTACAACAGCGATATCTCAATCTGGAAAGCCGCAAAGGCTTACACTTATCGATTTTGATGCCCACCTGGGAAAACGCCAATGACGGGCAAAGTGCAGAACAAGATATTGTTCTCAGCCATCAGAGTTAGTAGCGATCGGTTATTTAGTTATCAGTAGTCAGTCACGACTCGCGACTCACTGCTCGCGTCCCAATGACTAATGACCAATGACCAATGACAGATATAATCTTTACCACGAACGGGTAAAGACGACATGGCAAAACCAGTTACAGATGATATGCGTGACTCGAAAACACCGGATGATGTCATTATTCGGAATGAAGCACGCAAACCGGAGACAGATCCGACTCTCGGTATTAGCGTACAAGTAAGTAGGGAAGGTAAGCCGAGGCATCGTCTAGTAACAATTGGTGATTCTCTGACTCAAGGCTTTCAAAGTGGGGCAATTTTCAACACTCAAATTTCTTTTCCAGCCTTAATCGCTCAGGAAATGGGTTGGACTGAGTTTCGCTATCCAACTTACAATACTCCAGGTGATGGACTGCCGTTAAATTTAGAGCGCTTGGCGCGAGAATTAGAACAAAAGGTAGGCGATCGCATTGATGTTTGGAATTTCATCCCGACGCTATTGTTTCTACGCAATTATTTAGACAAATTAGAAGATTATTGGGAACGAGGTGAAGGAACGCTAGTACCCAATCAAAAAGAAATTAACCACAATTTAGGAGTGTACGGTTGGGATTTACGGAATATCTTATCTCGTAATGCAAATAGCTGTCAGGAATTGATTAGTCGAAAGATTCCTAGAGAAGATGTTTTTCGTCAAATTGTTGATTACCATAACGAACGAGCGGCGTTGAGGGTATTAAACTCGGCACGGAGTCAAACTGAAGCACTAACTCCTTTACAAGCCGCAACTATGCTTAGTGCTGAGGGAACGCAAGAAACTGGCGATGGCGATGGCATCGAAACGTTAATTATTATTATTGGTAGCAATAATGCTCTTGGTAGTATTCTCACCTTCAAAATTGCTTGGAGCGATGAAGGCTACGATGATATGGAGCTCAACGATCGCTATACTGTTTGGCGACCGATTCATTTTAAGGCTGAATTAGATCGAGTTGTCGAGCAAGTGAAGCAAATCCGCGCCCGTCACGTTATTTGGGCTACAGTGCCTCACGTGACGATCGCTCCGTTTGCTCGTGGGGTAGATACTAAAATCAGGAAAGATTCTCGTTACTTTCCTTACTACACTCTGCCTTGGGTTAGCGATGCAGATTTCAATCAAGATCGACACCCAAACCTAACCGCACAAGAAGTCAGAGCGATAGACAGTGCGATCGACCAATATAATGAGTTTATTATCGATGCCGTGCGGCAAGCCAGGCAAGAAAGCAGAGATTGGTATTTGTTTGACTTAGCAGGAATACTCGACCGCTTGGCACAGAGGCGCTATATTGAGTCTTTAAGAGCTAGACCGAGTTGGTGGAAAGAACTTGGAGGCGAATACCAGTTACCCTTACAGTTACAAGAATTATCGCCCAAGCCAGACTCTCGCTTTTTCATCTCTGATGCGACAGGACGCAAGCAAGGCGGATTATTTTCCCTTGATGGGATTCATCCTACTACAATTGGTTATGGCATTATGGCGCAAGAGTTAATTGCCATTATGCAACTTGCTGGCGTAGAATTTTACGATTCCGATCGCAATCTGCGGCAAGGTAAGATTGACATTGATTTTCAGCAATTAATTACTCTAGATACGCTCGTTTCTAAGCCACCCAAATCTTTAGAAAATTATCTTAAGGCGATCGGTTGGATTGATAAATATTTGAGTGTTTTTGGGAATTTGCTGAGGTCGAATTATTAATTCAATTTCAAGTATACTTTGCACGTTCCTTAATTACTGTTAGTTTCTACTTAATAAAATCTATAAATTGGCTTTTCTAAGCTGTTTAGTCAAGGTTTCTACCTCGCTTACTGAAGTAAAAAATCCTTGATATCCTCGCCAGTTTTCATCAGCATTAGGCTGATATTCCCAACTCCTAGCATTTTTTGGTAAAGCACTTTGAAGTTCCTCTTCATTTAGATTAAAACATTCTCTAAGACGTTTGGCGTAAATCTGATACTTCAGTCCTTCTAATTGCGAACTCTCTTGAGGAATAAGATTTATAATTGCAGAGAGACTTTCATTAAAACAATTGACAAAACTAATACTTGAAAGAGTAGTGCGAGTTCTAATAAAAGTTAGTTTAAGTATTTCAATAGAATGTTGATACAGATCGCCAACCCCATTTTTAACAGCAATTTCTTGCAGATGCTCATATGTTAGATTAGGTTTTCTTCTAGCTCCTTCTTTTGTTCTTGCACGATAATCAACTTCCTCTGGTTCAATTAAAAATAGTCTGGTTAATAATTCGTTACATTGTGAAGTTCTGAAATATTGAAAGGTCACAGCATTGATGCTAACACTGTGTCTGTTTGAGAGGTATTCAATAATTCTTTCAGAACTACGATCGATCCTTGATGCCACAATAATTACTCTGTGATCGCCGTTCACTGTATCCGGAAGTTCGATTCTAAATCGATTGTGAAAAACTTTATCAAGTGGTTGATTCAAGTACTGGGTCGCAATCTCTAACACTCGTTCGTGAGAGAGTTCAACTACCCAGGAAGCATAATCTAACCCTTGAGCAGTAATGTCTCGCGGTGTTTTGTCTCGCTTTAATTCGATAACAACTAGGTTGCCGTTTAAGTCTATACAAAGTAGGTCAATATAACCGCCAAAATCCGTAAGAACTTGTCTGCCAATGACAAGAAGATTTTCATCAAGTATACCAATATCCTCTGCAAGCCAGTCTTCGAGTCTCTCCTCAAAATCTAATCGAGCTGAAGTGATTTCAGTTAAACGATCGCCTTCTATAACCTGCCAAACTCGAATATTTTGACTCATATTGATACCTTAAGAGTAGATGCAGCCGATTGGCATAATCTGACATTTCAGTTATAATCCATTATTCTGTCACTGCCTAGAAATAACTTATTTTTTGTTTTAGTCAGAATTAGCAAGTACTCATATGAGAATTAGTAAAGTTATCAACCGCCAACACGACTTACTGGTTACAATTGACGGGCGTAACCTTTCGACAAATACAAAATATACTATTTTAGAGTTAGGATATGCCACGTATATTTTGGAAGATATAGATGATGAAGCCTGGATTCTTGATAATGGTGAAGTAATTCCTTCCGAGCGTAAAAATGGACGCAATGAGTTGAGGTCATCAGGTAGTATGCTTGTTACGAGCGATCCAATTCTTGTCGCTCTTGCTTATGAAGGATGGTGGAGTCGTAATGGACACCCTCTTCCTGTGAATCAACTGCTACCAATTCCATTACTTAAAGAAGCTATTGAGATTGTGCGTAATCGCAAAATTCTTAACGACTTCAATCAAAAATATGCGGGAAATATACCAGGCTTGCTTAAGTAGCTTAGCAATCATCGCCGTGCTTCAATAATCTTTTTAAAGCGTGATTGAACAGGCTTTTGCTTGACTTGAGCTAAATTGGCTAATATTCCAGATCTCGCTACTTTTAATTAAGTAATATCCCCTGCGGCGATTTCCTCTAATTTCTGTCGATCGCGCAAGACAATTTTACCACCGCGATGATAGCTGACAATTGGTTGCAACTGCTTGAACAAACGCACGCATTCTTCATAGGTAATCCCAATGCTACGGGCAATTTGATAATAGGGAAGTCGCGATCGCAAGCATAGTCCTGATGTTGTTATCTCCGTGCCTTCGTCCACCACAGAAGTATGAATTAACCTTGCCAGCCGCACGATCGCTCGTTCTGATGCTAGTCCGTGTACGGTACTGTGCAGATGTTGCAGGCGATCGTTGAGTACTGCTATTATCCGCAAAGCAATTTCCGGAGTTTGGCGGATCGTTTCTAATAATACAACGCGATCGACGGTCAGAATGTGACAGTCGCGATCGCTCACCACAGTTGCAGGTGAAATTCCATCGCCAAATAGGGAAGGTGCAGCAAATAATTCTCCGGCTGACAAGGTACGCAGAATTGTTTCCTTACCTGAAGCGGCGGTTTTCTTAACCTGAATTGTCCCGCTTAAAACGGAAAAGAGTTTAGCTGGCAGGCGATCGCACTCATGGAGAATAATTTCTCCGCGTAAGTATTGTTTGACTGTAGTATGAGGTTGTAAGTGTGTCAGATGCTCTGATTCTAAACCGGAAAAAATTGAGATTTGCTGCAATTGTTCGATTGTTGCCTGCATAACTAAGAGTTATCAGTTATCAGTTAGGTGGATAATGCCCACCTTTCCATAATAATGATTATCTAATTGATTTACAGCTAATAATTAATGAAAATCTTGCCTTTAAGACTCAAACCTAGCCAAGATTTAAGACAAAGTTTAAAAGATTTCGCCCAATCACAGAATATTGAAGCAGGGTTTATTTTATCTGCGATTGGCAGTTTGAAGCAAGCAGCAATCCGCTTTGCCGATCGCGAGGAAATTACACTATTACAAGATAAATTTGAAATTCTTTCCCTCAATGGTACGGTTGCGAATACAGGCGTTCACCTACATATTGCCATTAGCGATCGCACTGGAAAAGCGATCGGCGGGCATTTAGTTGATGGTTGCACCATCTATACTACTGCTGAGATAGTCATTGGTGTAACTGAAGAGTTTCGTTTTCTCAGAACTACAGATACAGAAACGGGTTATTTAGAATTAGATATTGAGTTAAAAAAATAGTTCAGTATTGCTCGCTCGTATGTGGCTAATTTTCTTATTGAGTCCAGATGATAGATAAATATTCCCGCAAAACATGAGCTATCTCAGAGAAATTATTGGCAAAAATTGTCAGGATGATAGTAGCACATGTATATGCAGCTAACGATATGATAGTCGCTCCAACAACAACTACATCTAAAGTCGAAACCCTTGCCAGGCTTTACTTAGAAGGCAAACCTGCTGAAATTTCTGATGAAGCGATCGCCCAATTGTGCGAGTGGCTGATGGGTGAGTTTCAACAACTGCCTCTAAATCTGCAATTTTCAGATTATATGCGCTATGACAATACCGAACAGATGTTTGCCGATATCGATCGCGGTCATCTTTGGGTTGCTGCGGATAGCTACAATAGCACTATTTACCCTAACCCGATCTACGGCTTTATTTTCCTGGGAATGCATGACTACGACCATTATCTGACGCAAGTAGACTTTAGCCTGGAAGGAGAAATCGCTGCTTACAATGCCGCAGCCAAACGCGCACCGAGTTTAATTATTCAGAAGATTTTGTACTCGGAAATTGTCTTGCGATCGGCAGCACATTTATATCTAGGTCATACACCCGCTGCTAAAGTTGTTTTCCCGTAGCAGTCGTTAGTTGTGGCATGAGTCACCGTTCAGACTTGCCCAGGATCGTCATCTAGCGCCATTAAGAAATTAATCAAATCGGTTTGTTGCGCGGGAGTGAAACCAGCAGCTCGATCTACATAGAAATGATGTCCAGTCCCATCGAGATTATCGCGCTTTAATGCTGGGCTAGCTTGGTTTGCTGCTATGACTTGGCGGCGCAACTCGCGATCGAGCAGTGCCCGCAAACTACTCTTGCTATCACCAGGTTTGCCGACGCTCAGAGTTCCTGCCAATCCTAAACCACTCGGATCGACTACCGTAAAACTGCCATTGGGTTGTATCTTTAAGCTATCTGCTCTGACTGCCACCCCACCATCATGCAGATAAGGGGCGCTGAGATATACTCCCCGTAAAGAAAGAGTCTTGTAGCCGCCATCTGGTAGGAAACCTTTTGGTAAAGTCGTTGGGCTATCGCTAATCCCCTCTGTTGGTACGTCTAACACTTCAGCACCAGCAGGTACAGGTACGGGATTGTTGAGCGTGTAGAGCTTGGGTGGTACTAGCACGTCTTTCAAGTCAAGACGCGATCGCGCGCGCGCTGAGTTAGTACCTAGTTCGCTCAAAGGATGAATTTTGTTGTCTGTAAAGAAAGGAGGCGCGTGACAAGTCGCACAATTAGCCCGTTGAAAGACTTGAGCGCCACGCCGCACGGAACCGTTTGCCAGTGCTGTAATGTTCTCTTGGGTACGATTGGCAGGTGGCACTAGGCTATTTTGAAAGGCAGCCATCGCATTATTAGCAAATAAAAAGGGTCCGCTAGCAATATCGTTTTGAGCAAAGCTGTCAGGGCTAAAAATCGCTCCATTGTAGGTAAATAGGCTAGGTCGCAAATTGGGATACGTACCAGCACCAGGAGCCGGAAACTGATCTTCTAGTTCTGCTTGCTCGGGATCGGGTGCAACCTGGCGCAGCCATTCTGAAGGTTTTACTCGTACTCCTTCCGGTAAACGCAAGCGAGGATCGGCAGCATTTTGCAGGACAACGCCTAAATAAACTTCGGGATCTAAGCCTAAAGTCTCGGCACTGAGCTGAGCTGCTGCTAGCAAATTACCCTCAGATGAGTGAACGCCGTTACTAGTAGCGCTCAATCCGGCAAAGGGACCGATCGCAAACTGCCCGTCGAAAAAGTAGGGACCGCCCTTAAAAGTGAAGACGCTCGGTATTTGAGTCGTGTTGTTGATGCCGTCAGGCGAACTCTCGAAGTGACCGAAAGGCACGTCTAGCAACGTATCGTCAAAAGCATCCTCAAACTTTTGCGGATCGGGTAAGGTGACTAAATTGCCGCGACTATCAATGACCGCTTTACCGTTACCTTGATATTTGGGATCGAGCGGGTCGAGATCTAAGCGAGCAAAGCCTGCTGTTGAATTAGGTGCGAGCGCGATCAAAAAGCGAACGTTGAGATCGCCGTTGGGTACTCCCTTGAGGCGATCGCCAAATTGAGATGTAACGTCATGGCATACCGCGCAAGTAAAGTTGCCGTCAGGCTTCAGCCCAATTGGAAAAGTCGCTCCCAAAAGAATATCCAGACCAGTATCAATCGCACTTCCTTTGGGATAGAAATGACTGCCCAGCTTTAAGTCTTGCTGGAGAATAAGACGTAAATTAGTGGTCGGTCGCCCGCCTAATTCCTGTATTGCTGCAATTAACTCTGGTTGAAGCCGAGCTAAGCCCGCACCGAAACCGAGGACACCTTGAATTCCCAGCGTGTCACCAACTTTGCGATTGAGGAAAATATTATCTCCAGCTTCTATCAACTGCTGGGTAATTTGGACGGCTCCAATTCGTTCGTAAGCTCCTGGAGATGCGGGATCGATACCCTTTTGCCGCACGAGTTTTGCTGCTTGTTGGGGAGAGAGGAGTTTTCCAAAGTAGTCGTAGTAACCGAGTGGTTGAGTTGGGGCAGGTTGCAGCAGGGCTTCTGTAGCAAGAGTCAGCTTCGGAGCTAGTAAGTTTGTCGATAGCAAGACCGCAGTTAAACTAACCACTAGCAGCAAGCCAAACAGGGAGAATCTCTTCCGCCAATGCATATCTACCCCCAGGAAAACTCAATTCCTTAGAGATTTTTCTGTAGTTTAAAATACATATTTATAGTAGATAGCAATACAATACAAAAAGTTGGAAAATGTCGTTACTTAAGTTCAAAAATTGACGTTGTAGCGATTATTTGTAATGTTTTGCGAAAAAAGATTGCCAAGCATACAAGATTTTACCCCATTCCATAGCAATCTTCGATCGGTGGGCATTGCTCCTACTTACTACTTTCTAATAACAAATGACCGATGACAAATGACTAATGACAACTACCCGCCAATCTCTTGCTGAAAGCGCCGATCCTTAGTTAATGCCTCAAAATCAGGATCGGCTTGTACTTCTTCGCGGTGGCTGGGATTGAGTTTAATTGCCTGTTGCAGGTTTTCTAAGGCAGCTTCGGCTTGTCCTTGCAAGGCATAGCAAGCAGCTTTATTGTAGTAAGCATTGGAATAATCGGATTTAATTTGCAAAGCGCGATCGAAACTTGTTAATGCTTCTGCATCCCGTTCTAATTGTACGAGTAAATAACCTTTAGAGTTCCAAGCTTTGAAGGAATCTGGATTAAATTCGATCGCCTTATCGTAAGATGCGATCGCGTCTTCATATCTTTCTAATACCTCTAATGCCATCCCCCGATTCAACCACGCTACCGCACTATCGGGTTTAATTTGTACGGCTTTGTCAAATGATTGAAACGCTTCTTCATGGCGCTGTAGTTTTCCTAAAGCGACACCGCGATCGATCCAAGCTTGATAGTATTGTGGGTTAATTTCTACTGCTTTGTCATAAGCTGCGATCGCTTCAGCAAGTTTGTTCGCTCTTCCTAAGACAATTCCACGCTGGAACCAGGCTTTCTCATCATTTGGTTCGACTTTAAGGACTTTATTAAACGCTGCAAATGCACCTTCGTAGCGTTTTAATTCTTTCAATGCCAAACCGCGTTGATACCAAGTTTCGGGATTATTCGGACGAACTTCCAATACTTTATCGTATGCCGCGATCGCTTTTTCGTATTGTTGCAATTCCCAATGTGCCATTCCCAATTGATACCAGACATCGGGGTTATCTGGCTTCAATTCTAAAGCCCGATTGTAGGCGACAATGGCGGCTTCGTATCTACCTTCAGCAAATAAAGTATTGCCTTGATTCATGCAATCTTCTGGATTGAGGAATAGGTGCGGTTGATTTGATTTCAGGCGTTCGAGTTGTGCTGTTAATTCCTCTAGTTTCTCTGTCATTTCGGCAAATGCCGCTTCTGCGATCGCTTTGGGCGCAACTTCTGCTAAATTATGCAAAATCAATTCTTTCTGAGTTGTTGCCTCCGATTGCAAATCTTTCAAGAAGCTAGACAGCGTGGTTTCTAATTTATCGATCGCTTGCAGTGTTTTATCTTTACGA
>ERZ1066120.610-NODE-610-length-31213-cov-44.158739_pt1 | contig 31213 bp, 30 predicted proteins | sample MGYA00382767_ERZ1066120 | MGnify/ENA primary metagenome ERZ1066120 (study PRJEB33369, sample SAMEA5778350) | biofilm metagenome | biome: Industrial cooling water; feature: Water cooling tower basin; material: Biofilm | place: United Arab Emirates | collected...
CAAGATAATTATTAACGCATACCACCCACGGTAATAATTCACGAAATATAAAATAAACCGGAAAGGTGTTGTGGGTAAGGCTGGTGCAGAAGCAGACCGTTGAAACCGTTGAGAACGAAAATTATTGTTTTCAGTATGTATGGCTGGATTTATCATTGCTAACGTGTAGAATCACCCTTACGATATTCAGCAGTAATATCATCAAGTTTTTGTTTCAAATTATCATCAAGTTTTACTTCTACCGCCTTCAAAGTATCAACTAATTGTTCTGGACGACTGGCACCAATAATCGGAGCAGTAATAATTGGATTAGCCAATACCCAAGCCAATGCTAAGGTAGTAAGTGACCAACCGTTAGCATCTGCAACTGTGCGTAATTCCTCAACTGTGTTGAATTCACGTTCATGCCAATAACGTTCTTGATAACGTTCAGCAGCGGCGCCTAAAGTAAAACGAGTTCCTGTAGTGGGACTTTGAGCGCGATTATGTTTGCCTGTAAGTAATCCTCCTGCCAAAGGATTGTAAGGAATTACACCTAGTCCTTCTTCTTTTGCTAGAGGCAACAGTTCTCGTTCAATTTCGCGGAATAGAAGATTATAACGAGGCTGGATAGAAACAAACCTTGTCAAATTACGTACATCAGCACGACCTAACGCACGCGCAAGTCGGTAAGCTAAGAAGTTGGAAACCCCAATATAACGTACTTTACCAGCACGAACAATTGTATCTAGTGCTTCTAAAGTTTCATCGAGAGGAGTTGAGGCATCATCAGAATGCAATTGGTACAGGTCAACATAATCAGTTCCCAACCTTTTCAACGAAGCATCGATGGCATCTAGAATATGTTTACGCGAAGCACCTTGATCCCAAGGCGCCGAACCTACCTTGCCTACACACTTAGTAGCCAGTATAAAATGTTCGCGTTTGCCTTTGAGCCAGCGCCCAATAATTTCTTCAGTGGCGCCAGCAGTAGCAAGCCCACCACCAAGCGGATAAACGTCGGCTGTATCCAAAAAGTTGATTCCAGCATCGGCAGCAGTGTCAAGAATCTGCCTAGAAGTTTCTTCATCTGTTTGTAACCCGAAGGTCATAGTGCCAAGGGAAAGACGAGAAACAGTTAATCCAGTTTGACCAAGCTTAGTTGTTGGTAACGTCATGGTGATCTCTGGTTGTTGTTGATTGAAAAGAGCAGAATTTAGAGACTGGGTTTCTTCAGTAAAGATTGCCATTGTTGATTAGTCAGGCTGTATTGCCTTACCCCACCAAACTCGTTTAAATGGCTTGCCTGTTTGCTCATCCAATATCTCGTAATGTTTTAGCTCTATATGTTTCCAGTCAGATAACAATAAGAGCAAATATTCTTTAGAGAAAAAATGCATAGTTTGTCCATCATGTTCTAGAAAGTAATTTGGCTCAATTTCGCGTATAGGTGGATGACGTTCTGCCCGAATTAAAGTGTCTTTTGTAGAATTAACGTGGAAAACAAATAATCCATTCGAGCGTACTATCCGTCATTAATGTATTAGACTAGGGCAGTGTTACGACGGCTCTGTGAAACCAGCCATTGTTGCAATTTCGGGTTGCCATATACCTCGTCGGCAATAAAATGATCACCATCAGGCAGTAGGGTAAAATCTATTGTTCCACCCAATCCGCGCAAGGTATTAATAATATACTCAGTACTCTCAATTGGGAGTTTTTCGTCTTTTCCGCCTTGGAATATTTGGATGGGAATTTCCTTGAGTGCAGCTAGTTGTGTTTCTTCTAATGTTTTAGGTGCCCGACCTGACACTGCTACTAAACCAGCAAAGCGACCGGGATGAGAAGCAGCAACATGCCAAGCTCCAGCAGTACCTAAACTAAATCCAGATAAGATTACACGGTCAGGGTCAATAGGTTGGGAGGCAATGAGTTCATCAAGCAAAGCAATTACATCTGACTCTCGCTCCACCCAAGTTTGTTCAAGAGGAAGTTGGGGAGCTGCAAAGAAATAAGGTAAAGAATCTGACGTATCTACAAAACGAGGTAAACCCCATTTTAATAACACATTTAAATCATTCCCACGGTCGCGCGCTCCATGTAGAAATAGCACAAGAGGCGCCGATTTATTGGCATCGCTTGAAGGTGAAAAAAGATAAGGCAAGCCATTGGTATTGTGACGTTGTTCGGTAGGCATAGTTTTTACTCCTAAAGTTTGCGGGTAAATATTATTACCACAGAGGCGCAGAGATAACAGAGGTAAGAGGTTTTAAACTTAACAATCCTTTCTTTGTGTCCTTTGTGCCTTTGTGGTTCGTTCCTCCCTCTCTGTGTCCTCTGTGTCTCTGTGGTAAAAATAGTTTTAGTCATTGCACAGGCGCCGAATGCCTATGCTACGGCTGGCTGTTTCCAAACTGCGGCTGCATATAATGACTCTTCAAAGTCTGGTGCAATATTATCGCTTGTAATACGCGCCTCGTGATGTGCCCAGTCTCCAAAAAATAAGTCGTGACTGATGCGCCCAACTATCGCTGGTACGTCGCGCCGAATACTAGGTACATCACCTATAGGCAAGCCAAAACTAACAAAGCCAGCAGGATTGAAGACATGGATATCTTTTAGATAAGGCGCACTACCAGGTACTTTCTCTAGGAACTCATGGGCGCCACCAAGATAAGGGTGCGATGCTAGTTTCTCGTCGCGTTGGTCTATTGGTGGCTCATAGCGGTCGCGCCAAAGTGCTATGTTATGGGCAAAGTCAGCTAGTTCGGGTCGCTTTGTTGGGTCTACAAAGTAACCAGTACCAGCTATAACAAAATCAAACTCGAAAACATCATCATTTACTTGGGCAACAACGCGACCATCCCGCTCATGCGCTGCTTTCCAAGGTGCAGATAAATGTAGATGGAAATTAGAGAAAGCAACTACCCGCTCAATAGCATCTGGTGGAGGTGTAGAGCCAACTTTATTAAAGCGCCATGCTTGGAACCAACGGGCTGCATCGGGTAGTTCTGGATAATTATAATAGGCGCCTGGATACCCCCGTGCGCGAATTACTGGCAGCGATGCAATAGCTGGGCGCCGAGCAAACAAGTGTACAGCCTTTGCTCCAGATTCGAGCGCTACCCCTGCCGCATCAAAAGCTGAAGCCGCAGCCCCCAACACTGCTACTGTTTTGCCCTGTAATGCTGTAAAATCAATTGACTCGGAGGTGTGTGCATATAAATTGCGTGGTAGGTCAATAAGTACAGAAGGTACATTTGCACCTCCAGTACCAGCCACACCGTTAGCAAAAATAATCTTGCGCGTGGTTTCTACTTGCGGTGCCCCATTTACTTCTAAATGTAGACGAAAGAAACTTTCGGCTGGCTCAATTCGTACTAACTTTGTTTGATAACGAACTTGAATACTAAGAATCTTTCGATACCAGCTTAGATACTCAGCCCAAAGTAATCGAGGAATGCGGTCAATTGCTGCATAAGCTTCGGCGCCGTGCCGTGCTTCATACCAAGCTTGAAAGGAGAGTTCTGGAATACCTAGTTCATGTCCGGGCAGATTTTTTGGTGTGCGTAACTTATTCATCCGTGCGCGCGTTAGCCACACTCCAGCATTGTTTTCATCTTGGGCTGCATCAATTATTGTTACGCGACCAATGCCAGCACGTCGTAGTGCAAATTCAAAAGTACTACCAGTACCACTGCCACCTACTATTGTGACATTATGATCGATTTCTGGGCGTTCGAAAACCCAGTTTTCAGGGTCAGCACCAAGTAGACGCAGCGCTTCACGGGCGCGAAAATCAGGGTCAGTCGTTGTTGTCATTTAGATTTCCTAGACTTATGGACTTGTGGAGCAGGCATCCTTGCCTGCCCCTTGATATGGAACAGGCAAGGATGCCTATTCCACAAGAAAATGCCCATTCTATTTTCAGATAGTTAATTTTAAGCTACTACTAAACTCTTATCCACCTGTAGAGATTCAATGTTGCTTACCTTGGATTCAATTGCTGTACCCTTAAAGAAATTAGGGTTAGCTTCGGTGTAGAATTTGTATGGATTAGCAAAGACATAAGACTTAAAGTCAGCTTCAGATATTACACCTTCTTTCACCAAATCCCAGCTTTCTGCTAAAGGTGCGGTGAGGTCGGGTACATCCCAGTGACCAACATCTGAAGAATAAATAGCGTTTATTTTCACTCCTAGAGGATTGGCTTTGTCGTTAAATGCTGCTGCGATGGTGCGGTCATCTGACTCAGAGCCAAAGAAGAAATTATCAACCCAACGGTCGCGAATGTCTTCAATTGTTTCAATGCCTGCTGCCCCAAAATCTTCTAGTTCGCTACCTACTGGCTGACGGCTATGACGATCGAAGGAAGAACCTAATACGCTCTTTGTCAATTCTTCTTTGCTGAGGGAATACCCTTTGGTAATTTCTTGACCGTAACGCTCAAATAGCTCGAATAGTTCATCCGCATTTGTTAGGTCAGGGTTATAGTTTTGTAGTCCCTTGAGACTGCGTTTGGAGAAGCGGTCTACCAAATGAATGTATACATGGGCGCCCCAATCTGCACCACCTTCGAGCATAGCTACACGCAACTGTGGAAAACGCTTTGTAACCCCTCCGAAAAATAGCGCTTTGGCAAATGCTTGTGACCCATCGGCAAAGTGACCGATGTGGTTATTCATATAGTTACTGATGGAAGAGCGTCCAGTCCAACCTTGGCTGCCGTAGTGGGTAGTAATGGGTACACCTAGCTCAACGACTTTAGCCCAGAAGGGATCATAGTCGTATTCGCTATCTATACCGTAGAAGTCCATGTAGTATGCATACTTACCGATTTCAGGAAATTCATCTGCTGGGTACTTATCTGCAATCGCCTTAATCGGTCTTTTTATTCCACCAGGAATATTAATGACTTTTAAGCCTAGTGTATTTACTGCAAACTCTAACTCTTCAATCGCTTCTTGGGGAGTATGCATCTGAATTCCAGCTACTGGTGTTAAACGCGCGCTATATGGACGGTACAAGTCAGCATGATAATGATTTATGGCGCGTTGTAATGCTTGACGGTTTTCTTGTTTTTTTACTCCTGTTGGCGCCAAGACATTGTTAGGAAACAGTACAGAATAATCTGACCCTTGCTCTGCTTGACGCTCATAGAATAATTTGGGCAAGGTGTAAGTGGCTAAATCTAGTGTATTGCGGGTGACTCTTGCCCACCAAGGGGAGCGAACTGTGCGGTTATACTGACGCTCTTCTGGAGTTTGTTGATACCAGTCTTTACCATCGGTTTTGGAGTTAAGACGAGAAGATTCTGCCTTGCGTAAATCGTCTACAAGCTTTGCACCACCGTAATTAGCAATATAGTCCTCTAAAGCAGGTGTAAAATCATTGGTGTGAACATCAGTGTCTATTACTGGATAATCGAGAGTTGCTTTGATAGCAGCAGAGCGGGAAGTTTTCAAACGGCTATATTCAGTCATGGTTTTTTCCTTAGCATTAATTTGTGGAAAATATTAGCCTGCTAACACCAATCTTTCATCGGTTTGTTGAGCAGTAAAGCGATTGTTTGGACGATGTAGTCCCAAATTTTCTCGTAACGTACTACCTTCATATTCGGTACGGAAAAGTCCGCGTTTTTGGAGTATGGGAACAACTAAATTCACAAACTCATCTAATCCTGTCGGTAAAATAGGCGGCATGATATTAAAACCATCTGCGGCACCGTTATTAAACCATTCTTCTAATTGGTCAGCAATACTTTCAGGTGTACCAATTATAGTACGATGACCTCGTGCGGTAGCTAGAGCCAGATACAATTGGCGCAGTGTCAAATTGCCACGAGCCGTTAAATCTTGAACTAGTTTAAGACGACTCTTATTATTGTTAGTTTCGTTTGGCAATTCAGGCGCCAAATCGTCTAACGAATATTGTGACAAATCGAGATGTTTGTAATACCTATCTAGTATACCCCAAGCAACATCAGCAGGAATTAAAGATTGCAAAAATTCATACTTTTCTTGAGCTTCTTCCTCAGTACGTCCAATCACAGGGAAAGCTCCTGGCATGATTTTGAGGTCATCTGGAGAGCGTCCATATTTTGCCAATCTACCTTTTAGGTCAGCATAAAATTCCTGTGCATCAGCTAAAGTTTGATTCGCAGTGAAAATAACCTCAGCAGTACGTGCCGCCAAATCTCGTCCAGCTTCAGAGGCGCCAGCTTGTACAATTACAGGATAACCTTGAGGTGGACGACCAACATTCAAAGGACCTCTTATAGAAAAATGTTTGCCCTTATGGTTGAGTATATGCAGTTTTTCTGGGTCAAAATAAATACCAGATTCTCTGTCACGGATAAAGGCATCATCTTCCCAACTATCCCACAACCCTTTAACTACCTCTACAAACTCTTCAGCACGTTCATAACGCAGACTGTGGTCGGGGTGCTTATCGTAACCAAAATTACCAGCAGCATTCTCATTACCTGTAGTAACTACATTCCACCCTGCCCGACCTTTACTTAAATAGTCCAGCGAGGCAAACTTGCGTGCAAGGGTATAAGGTTCTTCGTAAGTCGTTGAAGCAGTGGCAATAAAGCCAATGTCTTTAGTGACAGAAGACAATGCAGAAAAAAGTGTAATTGGCTCGAAATGGGCGATTTTACCATTCCGACCCTGATTTTCGGAACTTATACTCCACACACCAGGACTATCCGCTAGAAACACTGCATCGAACAACCCACGTTCGGCAGTTTGGGTTATTTCTTTATAATGCTCGAAATTGAGACCAGCATCTGCTTGTGAATCAGGATGGCGCCAAGCTACCACATGATGTCCGGTAGCTTGAATAAATGCACCTAAACGAAACTTACGTGTCTTGCTCATCTGCTTTTTCTTTTCTTCCTCTTTATTGTTGTTACAAGGAACGATGAGGAGCTATCTGTAAACTAGGTCAAAAGCATATGCTTGTCATGTAATACATGCATACGCATAAAATCATGTACTGCAAATCACAAATCTATGATACTCTAATTATTAGATTATCAAACATTAAGTATTGCTAAATATTCTTCCACACTAGTAGCATAGGCGTCTCGCCTGTGCAGTCAAAAAATATACCCATGTAGAGACGCGATATATCGCGTCTCTACAACGTGCAGATTAACAATTATACACATGTATTTTTTTTGTAAAAAGCTTGTTATTTATAAAACACTATGCAACAATTACTATTAAAAACTGTAAATCGACCGATAATTAGTATATTGTGATTTAAGCCTTTCTAAATAAGCCAATGTTTAGATAACAATAAGAATGATAAATAGCATTTATAAATCGTAAAAAAATACCCTTCTATTTTTAGACGGTTCTCATGACTAATTCCTCAATTTCTCAAACATCAGGGACATCAAGTACTTTCCAGTTTGCTGAACTTGCTAAAGACACCGTTGTTGCTTTAATGATTCAAGCTACTGGTTTAGTTCTAATATACTTAGTTCAAGTGTTTTTAGCCCAATGGATGGGCAAAACTGAGTACGGCATTTATGAATATGTCATGTCTTGGTCATTACTACTAGCTATTCCTGCTGAACTGGGTTTACCGATGACAGTTTTACGTTTACTCCCAGAATATAAGGTTAAGCAAGAATGGGGAAAACTGCATGGTTTAGTCCGTGGTAGTTGGTTGCTAGCGCTTTTGAGTAGTGTACTGTTAATTATTTTAGCTACAGGCGCCATTTTAGTCATGAATCATTACCATAGCTTTGTTTATGCAACACCATTATTATTCGGTATGGGATTAGTGTTGTTACAAACTTTGGTAAGATTTCAGCAAGAAACCGCGAGGGCAATGGAAAGTATTCTTACTGCCTTTATTCCATCACAAATTATTTTTCCTATTTTGGTGCTTTGCGGTGGATTCGCGATGTTACATATCAATAATTCTCTTACCAGTTTATCAATGATTGGTGTAGCAACACTTATGTTTTTGGTAGTGGTAGTATGCCAGTTAGGGTTATTGTGGCAGAAGTTAAATAAAGAATTTGAAACTACTACTCCAGTTTATGCCTACCGTGAATGGTTAGGAATATCCCTAATTTTATTAATTCAGCAAGCATCTTTTGCGATTTTGAGTCAAATAGACACTGTGATGATTGGTTCTTTTATTGGACCAGAAGCAGCTGGTATTTATAATGCTGCAGTCAAAACAGCAGCATGGACAAGTTTTGTGTTACAGATAGTGAATATGGTGGTTGCACCTGTATTTACAACTCTTTATGCCCAAGGGGATATTGAGGGGTTACAAAAAACAGTTTCTCGCGTCACAAATTGGATTTTCTTTCCAACTTTAGTTATTGCCTTGTTTTTATTACTTTTCACCCAGCCAATTCTAAGTCTTTTTGGAGCAGATTTTATTGAGGGAAGTTGGTCGCTGAAAATTTTGGTGATGGGGCAAATGATAAATGCCTTATGTGGTTCAGTTGCTATTTTGATGATTATGACGGGTCATCAAAAAAAGTCTTTACCAGTAGTTGCTTTTTGCGCTTTACTTAACATAATTTTGAACGCAATTCTAATTCCTTTATTTGGGATTTCCGGCGCCGCTATCGCAACTAGTTTTACAATGATTGTGTGGAACGTTTGGTTGGGTATTTTAGTGGTTAAATATATTAACGTGCGTCCTTCAATCTTGTATAGTCTTTTCCAATCTGGAAATTAACTTAAAAGTTGCACGGTTGGAGGGCAATTTATTGATGCTTCAATTATTGGCCCCCCACCACGTCAACCTAACCTTACCCGCATTTATGTTTCTGGTACACAAGCAGAGAAACTCGCAACGCTACGGGACTTTGGATTAGATATTCGCGTCATTGGCTCATCAGTTGGTCAAGCTTCTGGGTTAAAAATGTGTTAAGCTGCCCTTACTAAAGGATTGACGGCAATCAGTACAGAATTATTAATTGCAGATCGGCGCCTAAATTTGGATCAAGAATTATGGCAAGAATTATCTATTAGTCAAAAACAATTGTTAGAGTTGCTAAATCGTCAAATCCCAGTACACCTTGGAGTACACATACAAAACAGGAATAATTGTTATTTGCATCTTGCCAAATTTTTTGACTGGCTCCTCGTTTATGCTTTATTATAAGGTAACTACTGTTATTGTATCAATTTACCGTAGTATTATCTTCCAGAATCACTGGTGAGCAGTTCATAGCTTTAAATTCAGACACAGTATAAACGAGGAAATTCATTACAATGACAGAGAAACTTGCACTCAATGAACATCCTATTCATGACATCATTCGTAGTCGTTGGAGTCCAAGAGCCTTTGATGCTCGCCCAGTTGAGCAAGAAAAGTTACTCTCGCTGCTAGAAGCTGCTCGTTGGGCGCCTTCTTCCTACAACTATCAGCCTTGGAGCTTTATTGTTGCAACTAAAGATGACCCTACAGAGTATAGTCGTTTACTCAGTACATTGGTTGAATTCAATCAAGGGTGGGCAAAAAATGCTCCGGTGTTGATACTGGCTGTAGCTAGACTGCGCGCGGATGATGGAAAGACAAATAAACACGCATTTCACGATGTTGGACTTGCTATCGAAAACTTGGTAATTCAAGCAACTGCTCTTGATTTAGTTGTACATCAGATAGCGGGATTTAATGCTGACGGCGCCAGAGAGTTATACCAAATTCCAGAAGATTATGAAGCTGTGACAGCGCTAACAGTTGGTTATCAAGGCGACCCGCAGAGTCTTCCTGATGGGTTGCGGGAGCGAGAATTAGCTCCGCGCGTCCGCAAACCTTTAAAGGAATTTGTTTTTACCGGTCAATGGGGAAATGTTTCGCCTTTGTTAAATGTATAAAATTAAATAAATTTTATGCGGAAAATGTAGAGACGTTACATGTAACGTCTCTACAAGGTTTTGCACATCATATAAATACCTCATTAACGCTAAATATGCTGTATTTTAATTAATGCCTTATGATGCAGTTAATTTGGATAAATTCTTAGTCGAGTTAATTTTTAGACGAATACAACTAGTTAAAAGTGGTAATTGCCCACCAAACCAGACAGATTCTGCAAAGCAAATAATACCACATGCAATTATTGTATTAGCGGCGCCTATATACTGCGCTATACTACCAGCTAACAAGTTACCCAAGGGTTGCGTGCCGATGACAGCCAAAGTATATAAACTCATAACCCGACCTCGTTTATCATCCTCAACCAGAGTTTGAATAATTGTATTACCCCCAGTAAGTTGCAGTATTCCGCCACCACCTATCACCACTAGAATCAGCACAGAAAGCCATAATTCTCTAGATAGCCCGAATGCGATTAGCCCAATACCAATTATGACTAAGGATAATGCTATCAACCGTTCTAAACCTAAGACTTGTCGGCGTAAACTAAGATAAACGCAAGCCAGAAGCGAACCTACCGAACTGGCTGCCGTCAACAAACCCATTGTACCGCCATCGCCTTTAAGAATATCTGCTGCAAAAATTGGCAGAAGCGCCACGTATGACATTCCAGTCAAACCGTTTAATGCTAACACCAACAAGACAACGCGAATAGGAAATATGCTGTAAACATAGCTGAATCCTTGTTGCAATTTTTGCCAGGTGTCATTATAAGATAAATTTGATTTTGGAGTCGGCGCCAGTCTCATTGCAGCTAATGTTAGCAGGGCTATAACGTAGCTCAAACTGTCGTATAAAAAGCAATATTTGGCGCCGACCGTAGCAAGCAACATACCACCGATAGCAGGTCCAATTAACATCGAACTACTTAGTATTGCAGAATAAAGGGCGATTGCGTTACTTAAATCAGCACGGTCATCTACTGTTTCAATGACTATTGCCGACCGAACAGGCATATCTAATCCCTTCAAAAATCCACCTAGAATTGCAACAATCATCAGTAACCGAAAATCGACAAATCCTAAAAAGGTAAGCGTAGTTAAGGTAAATGAGACAATAATCCCTAAAATTTGCACCAGCATTAACAACTTTCGCCGACTCCAACGGTCGCATAAAACCCCAGAAAACGGAGTGAGAATTAACGTGGGCAAAAATTGCAGAAACCCATTTAAACCTAACAACCAAGCAGAATTAGTCAGGTTATAAATTAACCAGGAGATAGTCACCTGGGTCATGAAAGTACCTGACAATGACAAGATTTGTCCGCTAAAAAAAAGTCGAAAGTTACGCGATTTAAATGCAGGTAGATGCAAATAAATGTACTTCTTCAACCAACTATTCAATTAATGATGCCTCCCTGATGAGTATTTTAAACTTATTAAAACTTAAACACCTTGTTGCTTAAACCAATTTTGGAGACGCTGCCAACCATCACGAGCTTCTTTTTCACGGTAAGAGGGACGATAGTCAGCAAAAAAGGCGTGAGGTGCTTCGGGATAAACTATTATTTCGGACTTACTACTACTAGACTTGAGTTGTTCCTGTACTCGTTCTACTGTGTTCAAAGGAATACCTGTATCTTGACCACCATATAATCCAAGCACTGGAACTGTAAGTTTAGAAACAACATCTATGGGGTGCTTGGGTTGAAGTTCGGTAGCATCACCCACCAGGCGCCCATACCATGCCACACCTGCTTTCAACTTAGGATTGTGTGCCGCATATAACCAAGTAATTCGACCACCCCAACAAAAACCTGTAATCCCTACTCTATTACCATCACCCTTGGATGACTTCACAGCCCAATCAACTGTAGCATCAAGGTCTGATAACACTTGAGCATCGGGTACTTTCGCAACAATTGGACGAATTTCATCAATATTACTCAACTTTGAAACATCACCTTGACGTATAAATAATTCGGGTGCTATCGCTAAATACCCTAGCTTCGCAAGGCGCCGGGTAATATCCTGAATATGTTCATGTACGCCAAAAATCTCCTGAATTACCAAGATAACTGGAAAATTTTCACCCGTCTCAGGTTGCGCTCTGTAAGCAGGTATTTCCCCATCTTGAACAGGAATTTTTACCTCACCTGCGACTAAACCTTGAGTATCAGTTTTAATCACGCTTGCTGAAATAGGTTGTACTGCAAGAGTAAAACCCGTCGTCAGAACTGCTGTTGCGATAAATTGGCGCCGTGTTATATCTTTTACCATCTTTTTACCTGAAGTTGATACTTGTAGGTTAGGCATCTTGCCTGACAAGAGCGCACAGGCGAGACGCCTATGCTACGATTTTTCTTAGATAACCTAATAATTAGTTAAGCATAATTTTTTTAAAAAAGACTGTATAATAAAGTTAAAATACGGTAAATCGACCAATAAGCCGTATCATAATATTGTTTCACAGGATGTCATCTATGAGTATGAATGCTCAAATCCTAGACAGTCCAGCTTTCGAGACACTTCCAGCGGTTGAAGCAGAACTTAGCTACTTGATACCAATGGTAGAAAAGCCTGTCAATTACACTTACGAACCGCCAGCAGGTATTCCTAGGCAAAATGGCAAGCACGAGATCAAGAAGATAGCAATTAGGGATGCTCGACCAATAGCACAAAACTTCTCTTTAGACCGGGAGGGTTTTGCATTCGTTACACATAATAGTAGTGTGCGTGATTTCTACGATGAAGAAGAAATACGGCGTGTTTATTATCCTGAAGCCGAGCAACTGTTGAAAGAGATTACAGGCGCCAACCAGGTAGTGATTTTTGACCACACTCTCCGTAATGCTCGACGTTTGCAGCAGGGTGAAACTTGGATTAAAGAACCAGCCAAGCGGGTACATAATGACTTTACAGCAAAATCTGGTTACACGCGCGCCCGACTAGAGTTAGCGGCAAGAGGAATAGAAAATATTGATGAACTACTGCAACAAAGGTTTGCGATAATTAACGTTTGGCGCCCGATAGCAACAGTTCAAGAGTCACCATTGACAGTATGCGACACACGCAGCATAGCTCCGACAGACCTCGTAGCAGGCGACCTTGTTTACCGCCATCGAACTGGTGAGACATACGCAGTCACATATAATACAACGCATAGATGGTTTTATTTTCCGCAAATGCAACAAAACGAGGCATTGTTAATCAAGTGCTTTGATTCTGTGGAGGATGGAATAGCCAGGTTTGCCGCTCATACTGGGTTTGACGACCCAACGAGTCCATCAAATGCTGCACCGCGCGAGAGCATAGAATTACGAACATTCGTTTTCTATCCTAAATAATCGCAAATTTTATTGTGGAATGGGTGTCCAGTGGTTGTTTAGAAAGTATAAACTTGGAAAATCCCCCCAACCCCCCTTAATAAGAGGGGCTTAAATACCTCTTTTTCCGCGTTTATTATAATTATAAATTTAGATAAATTTAATCTTATATTACTTTTATATGAAGGATGCATATTATTCTTACTCCCCCCTTAATAAGGGGGGCTGAGGGGGATTTAATTAGTTGCAGCTTCATATTAAATCGGTATTAGAATATAATAATGTGATTAGATGTTAGATTGTTCTATTTTTCTATCATAATGATTCTCCACAGTAAATTTATTAAGGGTAAGATTTTTGGTCTATCCTTAACTTGTGTATTTTTACTAACAGCTTGTTCTGGCTCAAAGCCTAATTCTTCAACTACTCAGCAAGCATCAAGTAGTAATAGTAACAACACTCTTCGACTGCTCTACTGGCAGGCGCCAACTATTCTCAATTCTCATTTATCTGGAGGTGTCAAAGACTTAGAAGCTAGTCGAGTTACCTATGAACCGCTAGCCAGTTTTGATAAAGATGTAAAATTAATTCCGTTCTTAGCAGCAGAAATTCCGACTATTGAGAATGGAGGATTGGCAAAAGATGGTAAATCAGTTACTTGGAAATTAAAACAGGGTGTTAAATGGTCTGATGGTAAACCTTTTACAGCGGCTGATGTAGTATTTACTTATAAATTTATTTCAAATCCAACTGTAGGCGCCAGTACGGCAGCAAATTATGAAGCAGTTAAAAATGTAGAAGCTATCAATGATTACACGGTTAAAATAAATTTTAAGGATAAAAATCCTGCATGGTCACTGCCTTTTGTTGGTCAAAACGGGGTAATTCTACCTCGCCACATTTTTGAGAAATATAACGGCGCCAATGCTAGGGAAGCACCAGCAAATCTTCTGCCTGTGGGTACAGGAGCTTATCGGGTGGTGCAATTCAAACCTGGTGATATTATTATTTATGAAACTAATCCTTTTTTTCGGGAAGCTAATGAACCCGCATTTAAGCGCGTAGAACTTAAAGGTGGTGGGGATGCTACTTCAGCAGCAAGAGCGGTGCTGCAAACTGGAGATGCAGATTATGCTTGGAATTTGCTTGTGGAGGCGCCAATTCTTAAACAACTAGAAGCCGCTGGTAAAGGTAAAATAGATGCTAATGCTGGAGCGTTTGTAGAACGGATTGTAATAAATCAAACCGACCCAAATAAACAAACAAAAGATGGTGAACGCTCTAGTTTACAATTTCCCCATCCCTTTTTTAGCGACAAGAAAGTACGTCAGGCTTTTAATTATGCTGTTGACCGAGATACTATCGTCGAACAGTTATATGGTGTAGCTGGTCGTCCGACTGCAAATATTTTAGTACTACCTGATACTTATAATTCACCTAATACCACATATGAATTCAATTTGAAAAAAGCTGCTGCTTTATTAGATGAAGCTGGATGGAAAGATACTAACGGGAATGGTATTCGAGATAAAAATGGTGTAGAAATGAATGTTTTATTCCAGACTTCGGTTAACCCACTGCGGCAAAAAATTCAGGAAATCGTCAAACAACAATTAACGTCTTTAGGTGTAAAAGTCGATTTAAAAAATATTGATTCGAGTATATATTTTGCCAACGACCCCGCAAACCCAGACACAGTTGCGCGCTTCCAAGCGGATATACAAATGTTTTCTACTGGTAATAGTAATCCAGACCCTGGTGCTTATATGAAGAATTGGACTTGTGAGGAAATTCCTCAGAAGAAAAATAATTGGTCTAAACCAAATTCTTCACGTTATTGCAATCCCGAATATGACAAGCTTTGGAAACAGTCTGCCACAGAGTTAAATCCAGAAAAACGGCACCAGTTATTTATTCAGATGAATGACTTGTTAATAAAAGATGTAATTGTTATTCCCTTGGTTGCGCGCGCTACTGTAAATGGTATCAGTAATAGATTAACTGGTGTAGAAGCAACTCCGTGGGATACCCAAACTTGGAATATCAAAGATTGGAAGCAGAAATAGATATAGCTTCGCTCCATTCGCTGCGAACAAGATATATACTTAATTTATTTTGTATATTGTTGATGGCTAAAAGATTAGCTAAAACCATCAACCTCCTCATGTGACTGGCGATTTAAGTAGAAAAAACTACTAGGGAGCATGTGGAAATCTTATGCCGAACGCCTGGGCAGCCACTTTGATGTAAGGCAAAATGTGTCTTTATAGGAACTGCTCATGGTTAGCAATAGCAAACAACTTTGTCTTCAACGTATCAGCATAGCTGAGGTTCCATCCATTCACCAAATCTTGGTGGCTTGCGGTCTTGATATGAAAGACCGCTTAGGCCTGAGTCATTGGATGCCGCCAAATTATCCGCTTGAGCAAATGCTTCACGATGCTACGGAGCAAGAGGTTTACGCTGTTGCAGTCGGCAATAACTTAGTTGGCACCTTTATGCTTGAGATGATGACAACGGTTCCATCGAGCTACATCAAGTATGGAAATATTCTTTGGCAGGTATCAGATGTACCAGCAGTGTATGTACATAAACTAGCAATGGACGGGGAAGTAATTTCAAGTCACTGATTTGAAAATAATCTCCTTGAAAATTAACCACTTCTCCACTCCATAAGGCTTTTACTACCTGTAACCACTCTGTAGAATAGCGATAACGTTCATCATGCGGAAGAAAAGGAATACCCGATTTTTCCATTTCAGGCTTAAACCAAGCACTTACCAAGTTGATAGCAAAGCGACCATTGCTAATTGCATCAATTCCAAGTGCCATTTTAGCTAAAACTACAGGATGGAACAGTAGTGGTTTAATAGCCGCAATTATTTCGATTTGATTAGTCACCGCCGCTAAAGCAGAGGCAGTTGTCCATGTTTCAAGCTGATCAAAATCCGGATTTCTAGGATTGGCAATGTGTTGGGCAATAAGAGTTGTAGTGAATCCACATTCTTCGGCCAGCTGAATCAGTACCTTTGCTCGTTCAAAACTAGCATCGCGCGGAGATTGCGGATGGTTCATAGCTCCATAATTACCGCCAACAGGAATCCAAATTCCATACCGTGGTTGACACATAGATAGCTTCACCCTTTATTTCAAAAATTTAATAATTCGACTTATGCTAGAGTGCTTTTAATTCTTTGCATACAACTGTAAATCGACCAAGATTTAGTAGTAATATCCTACCATAATATGATATTGACTAAATTAACCGTACTTAAAAATCGCTAATTATGGCACAAATGCTATACGACCGTTAGCTTCTCATGTTTTGTCAGAAGTCAGTTTTTCATATCCGTAAATAGAATAATTAACAATATTATTAGCTAGAGTAGTAATACGTGAACATACTTAGAAAGAAATTGTTATTAGCTCTTATCTCCCTAGTTCTTTCGCGTTGGCGCCTGTAGTGGGCGAGAGAAACAAAATGCTGTTGATATTATAAATGTATATAAACAAGCTAGCTTTGGAAAAACAGCTTTCGTCACATAGAATAATTAGAAAACATATATATCCGGTTTCGGATATGCATGTTATAATTGATCTTAATAAGATCAGGAGATAAAAATGAGCCAATCTCAACCCGACAGACTTGACCGAATTGAAGCGACGTTAGACCAAGTTACGCAAGCGCTAAACAATCAAGTGACAGTGAATGCGGAATTGCGTGGCAGCATTGACTCATTAGCAAACAGTGAAGCGGCAACAAATGCGGAATTGCGTGGCAGCATTGACTCGCTAGCAAACAGTATTGAATCGCTAGCAAACAGTGAAGCGGCAGCAAATGCGGAATTGCGTAGCAGCATTGACTCGGTATCAAGCAATCAAGTGGCAGTAAATGCCGATTTGCGTAGCAGTGTTAGCTCATTAATAAATACAGCTAATCAGCATCAGGAAAATTTTGTAGTGGTGGTTAATGAAATACGTTCCATTTTACGACGACTTGAAAACCTTGAATCATAAAGTAACATAATTGGTAACGGATAGGGGATTTTAAATTATTGTGCTTTGTTTGTAACAAATAAATCATCCGTTACATCCGATGTATCCGTTGAAACCAACCCACCAAAATTAATGACACAAGTTAAAGCATTTTATCAATCATAACAACCTAGGGTCTAAAGCATCTCTTAATCCATCCCCAATATAATTAATACTTAACACAGTGAGAAATATTGCCGTACCAGGAAAAATAACCATATATGGAGCAAATTGCAAAAAATTCTGTGCATCATAAAGCATTCGTCCCCACGTTGGTACATCTGGAGGAAAACCCAAACCCAAAAAGCTAAGGGTAGATTCGGTGAGAATTGCCGTACTTACAGAAAGAGTTCCAGCAACAAGTACTGGACTAATCACATTTGGAAAAATATGAACCCAAATTAAACGTCGAGGTGAAGCACCTAGCGCGCGTGCAGCTGTCACGAATTCCAATTCCCGCACCGTCAAAAACCCTGCTCTAACTAGTCTCCCTACAGACATCCAGTTCAATCCACCAATTAATAAAACTATTAAAACAAATATACCTAACTCGGCGCCAGCAATTGCTTTCAGAGAATCACGAAACAAAAATATTATTAATAGCAATAATGGCAGTCGCGGTAAAGCCAAACATAAATCGGTGAAACGCATCAAAATAATATCTATCCAACCACCGTAAAATCCAGATATTGCCCCAATTAATGTACCCAAACAGATAGTAACCAGTGTTGAAAAAATACCAATTGCTATTGATATTCTTCCACCATATAAGATTCGGGCTAAAATATCTTGTCCTAGGTCATTAGTACCAAAAGGATGTGCCCAACTTGGAGGGAGAGTTGAAGCAGCAAAGTCAATTTTATTGATGGGAGTAGTGTAGAAAAATGGTACAAAAATCACGCATAAAACAATAATTGCTAGCATCACCATACCCAAAACAGCTTGACGATTACGAAAAAATCGGCGCCAAGTTTTATGTTCAAGACTTACTTGTGCAGGAATAGAATTAGTGACAACAGGTGGTAATTGGAGTTTTTTGTCAATTTGTTTTTGTAAACGTTTGAGCATAAAGTATCTAGGGAATAATTATTTTGTATAAGTAACGCGCGGGTCTAGCAAACTGTACAAAATATCAGCGACCAAATTAAAAACCACTATCAAAATTGCGTATATAAAGGTAATAGACATAACAACAGGTGTATCACTTTGTTGGATAGAGTCAATTAATAAAGCACCAATGCCAGGAACGCGAAAAACTTTCTCTGTTACTAAAGCTCCAGTAAAAACACTAGGAATATCTAAAGCAACTAATGTAACTACAGGGATTAAAGCATTTCGCAAAACGTGACGCTGAATAACTATAAAATTTGGTAAACCCTTCGCATAAGCAGTACGTACATAATCTTTATGAATGTTTTCTAAAATCTCTGACCGAACAAAGCGCATCAACAACGCTGTTTGCCAAAGTCCTAAAACCGATATCGGCATAATTGATTGTTTGATTTGCTCAACAAAACTTCCCCAATCTGTCACTTGCAAAGTACTATTATAAATAAAAGGCAGCCAATTTAATTGAACACTAAAAATAATAATAAATACTAACCCTGTAAAAAAAGTTGGTAGAGAAAAACCAAAAAAAACCAAAGTTGTCAAAATTGTATCAAAAGCAGAATTGCGTTTGAGCGCAGAAAGCACCCCTAAAGGAACTGCTAATATGGCGCCTAGAAAGTAAGCTGAACCCACTACCCACAGCGTAGTTGGTAAACGTTGAAAAATTAAACTGCTAACAGGACTGCGACTAGTGAAAGAATAACCCATATCTCCACTCACAAAAGCTGTAACCCATTTGACATAGCGAATATAAATTGGTTGGTCTAAACCTAAAGACCTTCTAATATTCTCTCGCACTTCGGCTGTAATAGAGGGATTAAGCGCAAATTCCCCCATTGGGTCACCAGGAGCTAATGCCAAGATAGTGAAAATTACGATACTTATTGCTATTAGGGTTGGGATAGAAGTCAATAGACGCTGAATTAAGTATTTGTTCATGATTTGCAGCGTTATAACATTATGATTATGATAACCACGTTTAAGTTCAGCTTGCTTTTAATACCTCTGTATTAAGCTGCAACTTATCTCCCAACCACAAAGAATATGATGTATGGTCAGCAACAGCATCACCTGTATTTGGATGGACTAGAACATCCAAACCCTCGCGATGAAGCATTAACCAGGGAACAACCTGATCAAACTGATTCAGTGAAAATGCAACTTGATACATAGATTGTGGATGTGGTCCAACGGGTCCATCACGCCACCTTCCCAACTGTACCTCAAAGTTGGCGCCTAATTTCTCGCGAATACGGGCAGCAGTATCACGATTCTTGTAATTGTAATAGACATGAGCGTGAAAACTGGTAATTGCGGTGGTATGTTCTGTCATTCTTGTACTACCTGAAGAAAGGCGCCAGCTTAAGAAATAATCTATGACTTTCCTTGGCAAGTCATAGAATATAGGCGATGCTACTGTTACTTTATCAGTTTACCGTAAAATTAAACAAAAATACTGCTCGGTTAGAAAAGCCAAAACTTATCCGAGCAGTAATTAATTTTATTGCCTATAAATCGCTCTTAGTATACTAGCCTACGCAAGTGCTGGTTCTGCTTTCACCTTTTGTAGTTTATCCTTTAAAGCATTTGGTACTTCAACTCCGAATGCTTCACCTTCAATAGATTGTGACCGGAAACCATCAGGACCAACTGGAATGTCACCTGTGATGGTAGTGCGATAGAGAACACGCTCTACATCTATATGGTCTAAATCTTGAGGCGCCAAATGCGCGGTAGCACGATTATCCCAGAATGCGACATCACCATTGTTCCAGTGGAAGCGGGTGGTGTAAGCAGGTTTAGTAATTTGGTTGAAGAACAACTCAAGTAGCGAGTCGCTTTCTTGTGGTGAAACATCAAGAATACGCGCGGTGAAGCCAGGATTGACAAACAACGCACGTTCACCTGTTTCTGGATGGACACGTACCACCGGATGAATTGAAACTAGTGGATTGATAGCAATGCGTTGTGCAAGTTTACTATTACTAGGAAACTGCAAACCCGCATTAAAGCGATGTTCAGCTTTCAATCCATCTGCTAGCGCGCGCAGTGGTGCAGACAAACCTTCATAAGCTGCAACTAAATTAGTCCACGTTGTATCGCCACCGATACTAGGAACATCAACCGCGCGTAATATTGATCCCGCAGGTGGGTTGACAGCTGCTGTTACATCAGTATGCCAACGACTCTCATAGCTGGAACGTCGCAAACCATTACGTTTCTCAAAGCGACTACGGTCAATCGTGAGAATTTCTGAGAAACCTTCGATTGGCTCATCTTCGTGTGGATGCGCGTATGTAACATCACCAAAATAACCTGTGAATGCAATCTGTGCAGCATGGTCAAGATTTTGATTCCGAAAGAATACGACTTTCCATTTCAATAATGCTTGACGGATTTCTTTAACTACATCATCACTCAAAGGACGGGAAATATCTACACCACTAATTTCGGCGCCGGTGAAACCTGATGTTGGTTTGACGTCAATGTGATTGTAACTCATATTTACTTCTCCACTTGGTTCGTAAGACTCTAGAAAGCTCTCGTCCAATTCATCTACTCGCTTAAAACATTTTGGATGAGCAATCGTAGCTTTTAACTATATTACACTATTTTGATAGATTTACCGTATTATAAAAAATAATATTTTTGATTAATGGAATAATAGGTTTACAGGCGCCAACTTATACATACTATATACTTGAACTTAATAGTACATTATTATGTCTGATTTATCTAAATCACAAAACCTATTGTCAAATGAAGCTGTAAAACATTATGAAGCTGGTGAAGAAGCTCAACGATTATTAAAAGGTACAAGTCGCTTAGAGTTTGAACGTACTAAAGAACTTCTTAGTCGCTATTTACCTCCTCCACCCGCAGTCATTTATGATGTTGGTGGAGGTTCAGGAGTTTATGCTTTCTGGCTTGCAGAACAGGGATATGAAGTTCATTTAATTGATGCAGTTCCTTTACATATAGAACAAGCGCGCGTTGCTTCTAAATCTCAATCTGCTCAACTTGTGAATATCATAGTTGGGGATGCTCGTCAATTAAATCAAGTGTCTAATAGTGCTGATGCTGTTCTTTTACTTGGCCCGTTATATCATTTAATAGAACGTAGTGACCGTGTAACTGCATTACGTGAAGCTCATCGTGTTTTAAAAAGCGAAGGTTTGATTTTTGCTGCTGGAATTTCTCGCTTTGCCTCAACTTTAGATGGGTTATTTAGCGGGTATCTTGATGACCCAGATTTTGTAAAGATTGTACAACAGGATTTAATTGATGGACAACATCGCAACCCGAAAAACCATCCTGCTTACTTTACCACAGCATTTCTACATCAACCAGAAGAATTAAAGTCAGAGGTAGAAGACGCAGGTTTCTATACTGAAAATATTTTAGCTATCGAAGGAGCAGGTTGGTTATTACAAAACTTTGAGGAGCATTGGAGCAATCCAAGGTGCCGCTCTAGACTGTTAGAATCTATTCGTTGGGTAGAAAATGAACCTTCTATATTAGGTGTAAGCGCTCATATTTTGGCTGTTGGGAAAAAGGCGCCTGTTTTTAATTATGGCACGCATAAAGAATAATATAATTGGCAGAATCTAATTCTCAAAAGTAAATTGTGTAGAGACAAGGGTTTAATCACGTCTCTACATTTTTCCGAAGATATTTATTATTCTCGTTTCGGTTGATAAAGTTATGCGTTTGCCTCTGAAACTTTAACCTCTTCTTCTGTTAAATTCGTCTGATTTTTGTACGGTCGAATTATGGCGTAAACACCTACAACCCAAGCAAGCGCAATCAACCATCCTGCTATAATATCGCTAGGAAAATGAACTGCTAAATATAACCGTGTCCAAGCAACTCCTGGCACAAAAGCGGCGCCAAATATAAAAGCGAGTACACGCCAGCGGGTATGCCAAGCTAAAACAATTAAAATTGCTGCAAATGTAAAACTTGCCATTGCATGACCGCTAGGAAATGCAAAACTCCCTTCGTGAACTATTGGCTCCCAAAGGTGAGGACGCACGCGATGAAAAAACACTTTTGCAGCATGATTAATTGTTGCGCTTCCGAAACCTGCCGCTAATAAATAAGCAGACAGGCGCCATCTCTTGCTAAAAACCAGTACTAGATTTATTACAAGCAAAACTGGTATTAAAGTCTTTGGAGAGCCAATTTTAGCTAAGGTGACAGCAAAAACGTCAAGCTGTGAATTTACTGTTTCATGAACTGCGAGCAAAATTGGCACATCGAAAGGAAAACCAGCTTCATATTGCCATAGCTTGGTAGCCATGATTCCAAAGATTTGTAAAGGAATATAAACTCCTATTGCTAGCAGTAATAACTGGTGCCAGTTATTAGCTAATAACTTACTGATAAATTTTATCCCGTTATCAAAGTTAAACTTTTGTTTTTCGATTTCTGGAAGATTGTTGTTTTCTACTTTCATAATTCGCTATGATGGGGTTAATGAATTATTTGAATCTTTGAAGAGTAAAGCTGTGAATAACTTGTTGATATCAGGTCTGGTCTGCTTGGCAATCGCGATTATCGGGCAAGCAAAACTTTTTTTTCTTGAAATTAATCCTGGCTGTTTCGGAAGATTACTAGCTTTGATTGTTGGTATTTTCTGTTTAAGTTCAACCATGTCTAATGGTTTATTTTCAATACCCACTGAACAATTAAACAGCTTTGTACAAGAAGCTATTCCTAGGTTTAGAGAAATGATTGATCAAGTTTTGAATGCGTAATTGGTTAATGCTGTAGAGACGTGATTAATCACGTCTTTACATTACATTTTACAATTTTTGCTTTAATCGGATTTTACATTTTCATCCATATTTATACTCACCATCTTCAGTACAAACTTACCGCCCAGAAATAAAAAAGTCAAGCACAATATGTTTTTAAATCGATAAATATAAATAATTGAACGAACCGTAGGTTGGAGTCTTTCCTTAAATATTTAGTCAGGGGTTAGCATCATGTATGTAGTCGATGTTAAAAATATAGCAAACATTCAAGCTGGCACCAGCGTGGTTGAGGCAGCAGAGAGCGCAATTAATTGGACTAGCAACAGGTAATGAGAGTGAAATATACTTAGTAACGATAAATACAAATGTCGGAAATTTTAGCTTTTTAGTAGGTGAGTAAAGAAAATAACCTTTGCTTATGCTTTGAAAAAAAAATAATATTTGATTTTAGATGACTGGGGGCTTAATCTAAAACTATGCTTGCAGACAGAGGCGAAGACAAGAGGACATGCCAATTGCGTCTCCCATTCATCTCTCAGTCTTGGCTTTAATTAAAGTCATTAATCATAAGCATACTTATTTTATTGTTGTGCAATCTAAAGGGTGATGAATTGTGAACATCCTAGAGTTTTCTTTGTTGATTTTTATTGGGTCATTTGGCGCAGGCTTTTTAGGTGCGTTGACTGGGTTAGGGGGTGGAGTGGTTATTGTCCCCTTGTTAACTTCGGTGTTTGGTGTTGATATTCGATACGCAATTGGCGCCTCCTTAGTATCTGTAATCGCGACTTCTTGCGCTGCAGCATCAACATATATAAAGAAAGGCTATACTAATCTGCGCTTAGGAATGTTTCTAGAAGTCGCAACGATAGGGGGAGCATTAATTGGAGCAACAATAGCTTCTTTTATCTCTGTAAAAATTCTCACTATTGTACTTGCGATAGTACTACTTTATTCAGCTTATATATCAGGAAAACCGAAACCTGAACAAACCGAGGAAGAGGCGCCTTCGGAGTTAGCAGTTAGTCTCAAACTCAATGGAACATATCCAACTGAGGAAGGAATTACAGCATATCAAGTTCATGCAGTGCCTGCTGGGTTTGGCATCATGACTATAGCAGGATTACTTTCTGGTTTACTAGGTATTGGTTCAGGTGCGTTTAAAGTTTTGGCAATGGATCAAGCAATGGGTATCCCATTCAAAGTTTCCACAAGCACCAGTAATTTTATGATTGGTGTAACCGCAGCAGCTAGTGCAGGTGTTTACCTTGCATGGGGATATATTGAACCAGGTATAACAATGCCTGTGATGCTAGGTGTATTACCTGGTGCCTTATTGGGAGCGAAAGTTTTAGTCGGAGCAAAAACTCAAACTTTAAGAATAGTTTTTAGTTTTGTACTTGCCGCAATGGCATTAAAGATGGTCTACAACAGCTTGACAGGAGGATTATAAAATGCATTTATCTAATTTTGATAACCAGGGTCTTGATAAAAACGTTTATTCAAATCATGACGAACAGCAATTAGAAAATTTGATAAGTAACTTACTCAGATTCGGCGTTATTGCTGCCTGCTCGACAGTGTTAATAGGTGGAGTTTTATACTTAGCTCAATCTGGTATGCAGCCTGTAGACTACCGATTTTTTGAAGGTCAACCATCTGTATTAAATGCTCCTAAGTTAATGATTAGTGGAGTTTTAGTAGGTAGTTACAACAGCATTATCATACTTGGACTCTTACTATTAATCGCTATTCCGATTGTCAGAGTTATACTCTCACTATTAACGTTTGTGAAACAAAGAGATTTGACGTACATAACAATGACATCTCTTGCGTTATCAGGATTAATTTATAGTTTCGTCACCGCTTGCTAAGAGGCAGTACTAAGACAATGACAGAACAACTCGTCAATACCTCGTCAAATGCAGGAATTGGAATTTTGGTAGCACTCGTCGTGATTATGTTTTTAGAGGCAGCTATATTTGCTGTAATTGCATACATTTTGAATTTAATCCTGTGTAATTCAAAGGGTAAGAGGCGAAGGAATATTAAGATTACGCCAATAAATTAATCTAGCAGGGGTGGGTGGTAGGGCTTTGTGAAGTTTGAACAACTTCAAATGAACAATTGTATTTCTCAAAGGATAAAAACCATGAAATTTTTGAAAGTGGCTCTTGTTGTTGCAGTAATGTTGGTTAATTTAGTCATCGCTCAACCATCTTGGGCAGACCCAAATTACCGCCAAAACCCTGATTACATTGCAGTGACAAAGACCCTCAAAGAGTTAAAAGAAAATGTACAAGGTGCAATTCCAGATTCCGTACAACAGCGAATTGATGAATTAGAGTATCAAAAACAGGCAATAAAATCAGGAACTGCATGGGGACAGTGCCGCAACGAGAGTGGCGCCAACCTGGCAATTTACGGAACTGGTAGTGAAGAATCTGAAGAGAGTGGCAACAAAAATCAACTTTACTTCTTAGGAAACGGTCAAACCACACCTGACCAATGGGACTGTCAAGGTGTTTATCTTCCTAGCAATGTTAAGGTTGCTTCCCTAGATAAGACTGGTGCTGCCGCAGTCAAAATCATGGATGGTACACAAATCTTAGTTAAGAAAAATCCAAAAACTTCTGAACTAGAGTTAAATCTTCCCGACGCGAAAATTGTCAAATCTGACGAAAAGGGTTGGTTTATCCCCAACGTATCACAAGCATTCATTAATTCTCGCATTCCCAACACTTTCTCTGGTGGCGATAATGGTTAGAGTATCGAGTGCTGAGTGTTGAGTGCTGAGTGCTGAGGGTATAGGGCGCCTGAAATAGCAGATTTAGATTCCTGTTTTCTTCAAGAAGACAGGAATCTAATTTATATAGGTTTTTCAAACTATTGTTTAATACATTTTATTTATCATCTAAAAAAATAATAGTGTTTGATTTTGCCACAAAAATTACTTATTGTTAAAACATACCTAGATAACGACTTGAATTCATGACATTTACGAATACTTAAATTAAAAGCTGTTAATAGCGCAAATAAACCAAATTTATAATTGGTTTATAACTTACAATCATGAGGAGTATTAAAATGATAGAGCATTTAAGTGGGCACATAAATTTAGATACTGTATTTACCTTTAAAACATTTGGTCTTTTAATAGTCTTAGTAGTATTAGAAACTGTTCTTTCCGCTGATAATGCAGTTGCGTTAGCTGCTTTGGTTCAAGATATTAAAGACCCAACTCAACAACAACGCGCTTTAAATTGGGGATTAATTATTGCTTTTATATTGCGGATTACCTTACTTTTTACCGCTACATGGGTAATTAAGTTCTGGCAATTTGAGTTGGGAGGCGCCCTTTATTTACTATGGTTATCAGGTAAGCATTTCTGGAATTATTTTTACCCAGAAGCCGAGTCGGGGCAAGAAATTACTGAGTCATCAAAAGATAAAAGTTGCGCTTTCGGACAATTAATTTTATTAATAGCTTTCACAGACTTAGCATTCTCTATAGATAGTGTCACAGCAGCAGTAGCAGTTTCAAGTCAAACATGGTTAGTTTTAACTGGCTGCATTATTGGTATTATCACTTTGCGATTTATGGCTGGTTTATTTGTTCGTTGGTTATCGGAGTTTACTTATTTGCTTGATGCAGCTTATTTGACTGTGTTCAGCGTAGGTGTACGATTAATGTTTAAAGCCATCGTACCCGACCACGTACCACCTCAATGGATGATGCTAACATTAATTGCTACTCTCTTCGTGTGGGGATTTTCTAAACGAGTTGTATCTGTCAACGGAGATGGTGTACTACAAAATTATGAACAAGAAGGGTAATTTACAAAATTTTCTTGTGGAGCGGGCATCCCTGCCCGCCCCTAGATTTAAGACGGGCAAGGATGCCCATTCCACAAAAGTAATAATCTCCCATTCCACAAGAGTAATAATGCATTGAACTAATAAGTGAAATATAAATATATGAACATAGAATCACTAATTGACATTAGCACTAACACCAACAGCAGAGCTACCGTAGCACCACCATCGAAACCAAACAAAGATATTCAAGCAATTGTTAGAATTGTTTTATTGCTTTTAGCATTGACTATTATCTGTAGCTTTTTCTCAATTGTCGGTGCTGGAGAAAGAGGCGTTTTGATGAAGTTTGGTGAGGTGCAACCCGAAGTGTTAGCAGAAGGAATTCATCCTGTAATTCCAATTATGCATACTGTTGAAAAGCTAAGTGTACGGGTACAAAGTCAAGAAATTTCCACCGAAGCATCATCAAAAGACCTGCAAAATATACATACAGATGTAGCACTTAACTGGCATATAATCCCAGAAAAGGCAAATCTAATTTTTCAGCGCGTTGGTAATCATGACGCAATTGTTAACCGTATTATCAATCCAGCGGTTAAAGAAGTGCTAAAAGCTGTAATGGCAAAATATACCGCTGAAGAAATTATTACCGCACGCGGAGAGGTTAAAAGCGAGGTTGATAATGTTTTAACGTCTCGGTTGGCAACCTACGATATCGAAATTGATGATATTTCTCTTGTAAATATTCACTTCTCAGACCAATTTAACCATGCTGTCGAAGCAAAGCAAATTGCTGAACAAGAAGCTAAACGCACGGGATTTCTAGCTCTGAAAGCTGAGAAACAAGCACAAGCAACGGTTAATTTAGCGAAAGGAGAAGCTGAAGCGCATAGTTTGATAGTCAAGTCACTAACACCCGCAATACTACAACGACAAGCAATAGCTAGATGGGATGGTAGAATGCCTTGGATATCGGCAGGTGGTGATAACGGTACTAGACTATTTCAATTAGAATTAGACGAAATCGTCAAAGCTGCACAAAAAAATCCTGACCAAGTAAGAGTAGAATCTCGGTCAGAATTAACCGACGTACTTCTTAAAGAAAAAGAATCAGAGCAATCGAATAAAAATTAAAATGGAACCACGATGAATGACTTTATTAGTGCAATCTCTACTGGGTTTGCAGCCTTCACTGCCACTAATTTAGATGATATTGTTGTCTTGCTGTTGTTTTTCTCGCAGGTAAATGCTTCCTTCCGCACTCAGCATATCGTTATCGGACAATATTTAGGTTTTACAGCGCTTGTGCTTGCCAGTCTACCTAGTTTCTTTGGTGGTAGATTATTTCCACAATCTTGGATTGGACTTTTAGGCACCGTTCCTATTATTATTGGCATTAATCGTTTCTTCAATCCAGAAACAGATGACTCGGAACCCCCAAGCCAAAGCGAATTTCAAAATCCTTTGTTAGCTAGCTTGTTCTCTCCGCAAGCTTACAGTGTTGCTGCTGTTACCATAGCAAATGGTGGTGATAATCTCAGCATTTATGTTCCACTATTTGCAAACAGTACACCCGATGAGTTAGGAGTTATCTTAACTATCTTCTTTTCCTTGGTAGCAGTTTGGTGTTATGTAGCGTATCGGTTAACGAAAATCCCCGCACTTGGCACAGTTTTAACACGCTACGGTAGTTACTTTGTACCTTTTGTTCTCATCGGCTTGGGTATTTTTATCCTAGTTGAAAGTCATACTCTTGAAAATCGTGGTTTGCTTGTAATTACCGCTTCACTCATCGGTTTCTGCTTGATAACAGAAGCTAAACAAGAGTATTTGTAGGTTGGGGAACCACCTCCGTGCGCGGGTTTCCCGCGTTGAGGAGAGTGGCGTTGAAGCAACGAAACCCAACACACATATCGCAATATTTAAGGCGCCCCATAAGCCGCAAATCCCGACCGAAGCAGGCAAGTTGGGATTATTATTTGCAGTTATTAATCACTTTTATTTATCGTTTTTAAAAAAAATAATATTTGCAGTTGTCAGAATGCAGCTACTAATATTTAAGTCATCAAATACCTGATGTTAGGTCAGATACAAATGACTAATAAACTTAAATTAATACGTAGTTAAGAAAAACTAATAGGATTGTTTAGCTACTGCTGACTAAAACGTTAAATCAAACCTGAAACTGGCATCACGTCGATAAGCAATAAAGAACTGGAAAAAACGATTAAATTATTGTAAGAGGCAATTATGGATTGGTTATTTAGTACTTTACTTGTTGCGGTTTCTGCTGCGTTTGCAACCACTTTTGACGACAATGTGTACTTGACAGCGTTTTTTGGCAAAGTCAATCGCCACTTCCGTCCTAAACATGTTGTTGTTGGTGAATTTCTTGGGTTTACTGCATTAGTTATTGCTAGTCTACCCGGTTTCTTCGGGGGTTTAATCATTCCAGAAATATGGATTGGATGGCTTGGTATTCTGCCAATTATCATTGGTATCAGTAGTCTAATAAGTCGGGATTTGGAGGAAGTAGTTCAAGATGTATCGCTTGACATGACTCCTGACGAACCTCGACCTCCAAAAAAATCGTTGTTGTCAACTCTACGCGACCGTCAAACTTACCGTGTTTCTGCTGTAACCATTGCCAACGGAGGAAACAACATTGGAATTTATGTACCTTTGTTCGCTACTAGCACTATTCACAGTTTAGGAGTAATTGTTGCAATCTGCTACCTCACAGTCGGAGTTTGGTGTTTCCTTTCTTATCGCATGACTCATAATCCTTTAATGGCGCCGCTTTTAGCTCGCTATGGTCGCAAAGTCTTCCCATTAGTACTAATCTGGTTAGGATTCTCAATTATTATGAAAAGCGAAAGTTATCGGCTTTTACCCGGTTTTGGGGCATAAGCTCAAACATGTAAATATATTTATTAATAAAAACGTTCTGCTTTCTTGGTGATATTGCAGAGCGTTTTTTAAGCTTGAGTACAAAAAATAATAAACTTAGTTTGGGCGCCTGCTTTTAATTATGGCACGCATAAAGAATAATACAAGTATAAATAATATTTATAGGAGTACTAATGGTATTAATACAATTGGCAGAATCTGATTCTCAAATCTTGGGGTGTTTTTCTGTTATGTACCAGTTGCGTCCCCATCTTGAAGAAGTTAATTTTGTAGAGCAAGTTAGGTATCAAATGAAAGAGGGATATCAGCTTGCTTTCTTAGAAGTGGAGGGACAAGCTGTTGCAGTAGCTGGGTTTCGTATTTCTACAAATTTAGGTTTCGGAAAGTTTTTATATGTTGATGATTTAGTGGTTGATGAGTTAAAGCGGTCAAAAAGTTATGGTGAACAATTATTTCAGTGGCTAATAAAATATGCAAAAATCCATAACTGTAAACACTTAAGTCTTGATTCCGCTGTGCATCGGTTTAGAGCGCATAGGTTTTATTTAATTCAAGACATGAATATTACGAGCCATCACTTTTCAATAGAGTTGTAATTATCCTATTAAATAGTGTAGAATTAGTATTTTACTACGAAAATGTCCAACTTTGTAATTTTATTTGACCTCGACGGTACACTCACAGACCCGAAAATAGGCATTACTCGTAGTATTCAGTATGCTTTAACTGAAATGGGTTATTCACTTGATGATGATTATTTACTGGACTGGTGTATTGGTCCGCCATTGAAAGGTTGTTTTGCACAGTTGCTGAACACTTCTGATGAAACAATATTAAATAAAGCACTTTCGCTTTACCGCAGTCGTTTTTCCACAATTGGATTATTTGAAAATTTTCTTTATCCCCAAATTACAGAAACGTTAAAAATTATTCGTCACAATTATAAAACTTTTGTTGCTACTTCAAAACCTCATGTATATGCCAAACGCATTATTGAGCATTTTGGTTTATTATCGCTGTTTGATGGTATATACGGTAGTGAACTTGATGGTACTCATAGTAATAAAGGTGACTTAATTCAACATATTTTACTAATGGAAAATTTGTCACCTACTTCTACGGTTATGGTCGGAGACCGTTACCATGATATTATCGGCGCCAAAGCTAATGGTGTTTACTCTATAGGAGTAACTTATGGTTATGGAACTGAGCAGGAATTAGAGCTTCATGGCGCCGACTTGATTGCTTATTCTCCTGATGATATCCCTAAATTAGTGGAAAAATTAAAATGATAAAACAAAGTAGGGCGGGCACTGCCCACCTTACTAAAATGATAAAACGAAGTAGGGTGGGCACTGCCCACCTAGCCCTGTCAAGGTGAGCATGAGTACTACGCATTTATTCGGGTTTT
>ERZ1066120.618-NODE-618-length-30901-cov-14.762400_pt1 | contig 30901 bp, 27 predicted proteins | sample MGYA00382767_ERZ1066120 | MGnify/ENA primary metagenome ERZ1066120 (study PRJEB33369, sample SAMEA5778350) | biofilm metagenome | biome: Industrial cooling water; feature: Water cooling tower basin; material: Biofilm | place: United Arab Emirates | collected...
CGGTCATTTGTTCTTGGTATGAGGTGAGAGATTTTTTACGAAGAAGGAGCCAGGAACCAGGAGCCAGGAGCCAGGAGAATTAAAAAAACTTTAGTTATGGGTTTAATGCCCGTTAAAAAATCAATAATTATGTCGAGATACATAGTACAACGTCCTCCTCCACATTTAAGCCGCGTAGAGACAGTTGGGAGTCAATATTTCAATCCCACGTATTTATTCGTGGGTCATTCTGACTCCTGACTCCTGACTCCTGACTCCTTTGAATTCTGACTTCCGATCTAAACAGCCAAAAATCGCTGAATGACATCTTGACTGAGTTCGCTGGTAGTACCAGAAGCGACAATTCCACCTTTTTGCATCGCATAGTAACGGTCGGCTTGGCGGACGAAATGCAGGTGTTGTTCTACTAAAAGCACGGAAATTCCAGTCGTGGCAATAATATCGCGAATTGCTGCCTCGATTTCTAAAATAATTGAAGGCTGAATCCCCTCCGTTGGCTCATCTAGTACGAGTAGACGGGGATTACCCATTAAAGCACGGGCGATCGCCAGTTGTTGCTGTTGTCCGCCACTTAAGTCACCACCCATCCGCGAGAGCATTGTTTTTAAGACGGGAAACAATGAAAAAATGCGATCGGGAACTTTTCGATCGCTCTTTCTACCTTGGGGTAATGCTTCAAAACCCAGCAATAAGTTTTCTTCTACTGTCAAGCGGGGAATAATTTCTCGCCCTTGAGGGACATAGCCAATTCCTAATTTTGCCCGCCGATCTGGAGAAAGAGATGTAATCGGCTGTCCGGCAAAAGTAATTGCACCACTACGGGGTTTAATCAAACCCATAATTGTTCTCAGCAGCGTGGTTTTTCCCACACCGTTGCGCCCGATCAGGCAAACCATTTGTCCTTCTGGGACGCTAATGTCTACGTTGCGTAAAATATGGCTTTCACCATAATAGACATTCAACCCAGCAACTTGTAACATGGGCTTTTGGGCAGCAGATGAATCGAATTTGGAAGCGATCGCGTCTGTGGTGTAATTCATATTTCTCCATCCCTACGGATAATAGCTAATGACTGGGAGAATTTTGCAATTCTGAAGGTGAATTGTGTTCTACTTCTTGTCCCAAATACACTTCAATCACGCGAGGATCGTTTTGTACTTCGTCGATGTTACCTTCACACAGTACCGAACCTTGATGCAATACCGTTACCTTACGCGCAATCTGACGCACGAATTCCATGTCATGCTCGATGACCATAATGGAGTGACTTTGAGCCAAAGCTAAAAGTAAGTTCCCTACATTTTCAGTTTCTTCATCGGTTAAGCCAGCCACGGGTTCGTCAACTAACAATAAATCTGGCGATTGCGCTACAAGCATCCCAATTTCTAGGCGCTGTTTTTCTCCGTGGGATAGTTTTGTCGCTGGTATGTCTGCATTTGCAGTTAGTCCAATTGTTTCTAATAACCCAGCTACAGTGTGGCGTTCCGCACTCTTAGGTTTACCGAATAATGTTGGCCACAGCTTTTTTTGTTGATTGCACGTTAGTTCTAAATTTTCCCTTGGAGTTAAGTTGAGATACACCCTAGGTGTTTGAAATTTGCGACCGATTCCCATGCGCGCAATTTGATGTTCTTTGAGCGATCGCAAGTTTTTTCCTTTGAATAAGACTCGCCCTTGAGTCGGTTTTGTCTTGCCTGTAATTACGTCCAGAAATGTTGTTTTTCCAGCTCCATTAGGACCAATAATGACTCTTAACTCACCTTTATCCAAGCTAAAATTAAGATTCTTTAGTGCTTTAAAACCATCAAAACTGACCGTAACATCTTCGATTTCTAAAATTTTTTCGCCCACTTTTCTGACTCCCTTTTCAGTTATTGATGAAGCGTAGTGCGTGGCGCGTGGCGCGTGGTGCGTGTCTTAATTTTGAATTTTGAATGCGTGAATTTTGAATTGCTCCCTCTGCTCTGTTCCCCGGCTCCCTACTCCCGACTCTCTACCTCTTGTCGTTCGCTCTGTACTTCTGGGTTTACTTCGATTGCTGGATAAGTTGCTAATTGTCGGCGTTGACCTAACCGTAACAAGTCCGAACTACGCAACCAACCGACAATCCCATCGGGTAGCACGGTCACAACGATTAAAAATAGCGCCCCTTGGAAAAACAGCCAGAACTCGGCAAATTGTTCGCTGAAAAAACTTCTGGCGTAGTTGACGAGCAATGCCCCTACGACTGCGCCTACTAAACTACCACGTCCGCCAATTGCCACCCAAATGACCATTTCAATTGAGAAGGCAACATCCATTGCTCTAGGAGATACAGAGCCGCTTTGGAGAGTATACATTGCGCCAGCAATTCCCGCGATCGCCCCTGAAATCGCAAAGACTAGCACTTTAAATTCTGTCGGATCGTAACCAGAAAAGCGAACTCGACTCTCATCATCCCGAATCGCTACTAGCAAGCGTCCGAAGCGTCCGCTAGTCAGCCAGCGACACAAAGCATAGGTAGCAATGAGTAACAGCACCGTAATGACGTAAAAAGTAAATCGCGTCGGTCGCGCCCCCACTGCTGCGCCTAAAAGAGTTTTAAAGTTAACTAATCCATTCGTACCGTTAAACAGTTTTTGCTGTCCGTTAAAGAAGTTGAAAAAAACGATGGTTGCTGCTTGAGTCAGGATAGAAAAATAAACGCCACGGATGCGATTGCGAAAGACCAAATAGCCCAACACAGCAGCCAAAATACCAGGAATTAGTACTACAGCAGCCGTAGCAAACGGAAAAGATTGAAATGGATGCCAAAACCAAGGCAGTTCGGTAACGCCGTAAAGTCCCATGAATTCGGGAAGTTCGCCTTCAGGAACTTGGAGTTTCAAGTGCATTCCAATCGCGTATCCACCCAAACCAAAGAAGATCCCGTGACCTAGACTGAGTAATCCGGTGTAACCCCAGATTAGATCGATGCCTAAAGCAACAATTGCCAGAGACAAAAATCGTCCTAACAAGTTGAGGCGAAATGGGGAAATTAAAGCTGGGATGATAAAAATTAACAAGATAGCGATCGCGGCTATTATACCCGCTTCGATTAAGAGCGATCGCCGCCTACCTCGCACTAATCCCCGCCTTCCTATCGCTGCATCTGCTGCCATTCTCAATTCCTTTTGAATTTGTCATTAGTCATTAGTCATTAGTGAGTAACTAGTTTTAACTTTTGACTTTTGACTTTTGACTTTTGACTTGTTCCTAGCCCCTCATCAAGCATCCACAGTTCGTCCTTTCTGCGGAAAAATGCCGCCTGGACGAACTTGTAGAAAGGCAATAATTAAAGCAAATACCATGACTTTTGCCATACTAGTGGTGGCAAAGAAGGTAAAGAAATCAGCTAATGGCTGAATCGGTGCTGTGAGTATTGCCAAAGTCCCAGAACCAACTAGGTAATTTACCGTGCCAATTGCTAATGCAGCTACAATTGTGCCGACTAGTTTACCTACACCCCCAACAACTACCACCATAAATGTATCGACGATGTAGTTCTGCCCTGTATTTGGTCCGACAGAACCGAGATAGCTAATTGCACATCCAGCTACCCCAGCTAGCCCCGAACCAATTGCAAATGTCAGGGCATCAACTTTTTGAGTCGGAATGCCTAAACAAGAACTCATGCTACGATTTTGCGTTACAGCACGAATTCGCAATCCCCAAGCAGTACGTTGCAGGAAGAAATAAACCCCGACCAAGCAAATAATTGTCAACCCAATGATAAATAATCTGGCGTAGGGTAATTGAACTCCGCCTACAGGTAAACCACCGCGCAGCCATCTAGGTGCGGAAACATCTACGTTCTGCGCCCCAAACCAAGGTTGAGTCACTGCGAGTTTGTAAGTTTGACTCAAAATATTGCCAACTGCGATCGCGATGCCCAAAGATAAAGGCAACATTACCAATAAGAACCAGTTACGGATGCGATCGAAATCCGAACGACGTTGGACGAGCCACAAACTGCCAAAAAATAGCACGCAAAATATAACTATTCCAATTGCTAGCACCCAGTTCACGCTGCGGACGAACTGCTGCAAAATTAAACTCACACCCCAAGTTGCAAGTAGGGTTTCTAACGGTCTGCCATAAAGATATCGGATTACTCCTCTTTCTAAAATCACTCCCACTCCAGCAGCAACTAAAAAAGCAAATATGAGAGCGAAAAAGATATAAAAATCGAACCAAGGCTCGCCTAATTTTTTAAAACCTGCTTGGACTACAAAAGTCGTATATGCTCCTAACATCATCAACTCGCCATGTGCCAAATTGATGACACCCATTAGCCCAAACACGATCGCCAATCCTAGTGCCGAAATCAATAGCACTGAACCGATACTAATACCATTAAACAAACCGTCAAATAATCCGATTAACACGCTTCCCCCTATTCGGCGACCAGTGACCAGTTATCAGTTGTTAGCTATCAGTGATGGGTGATTTCGAGCGGTTATGAGCGATTCTCTAATTCACCGAAATAGATTGTTGACAACAAAATATTTACTGCTTGGAGATAGTTTAGCCACAGTTGGTAACTGGTAACTGCTCGCCGAGCGCTGTTTATGCTGACTTGTATTTTCCGCCTTTACTGGGATCTGACCAATCGCAGCTATATCCCTTAGTTTCTTTTACGAATTGATTCCAGGGAAGCGGCGCAACTGCCTTGTCAGTAGAGTAAACGATTTCAAACAAACCATCGTCTCTTACTTCACCAATCCGGACAACTTTAGAGATGTGATGATTCTTATTTAAAGTAATTTTACCTTCTGGTGCATCGAGAGTTTGCCCGTATGCAGCAGCTCTGACTTTAGCTAAATCATCGGCCGTACCAGCTTTTTCTACTGCTTGTTTCCACAGGTAAACTGCGATGTATGCAGCTTCCATTGGATCGTTGGTCACTCTATCTTCGCCGTATTTCTTCTTGAATGCTTCGACGAACTTTTTGTTAGCAGCAGACTCTACTGTTTGGAAATAATTCCAGGCGGCGTAGTGACCCTTAAGATAGTCTGGACCGATCGCCCTAACTTCCTCTTCCGCAATACTGACTGACATAGAAGGGTATCTATCTGGATCCATGCCAGCACCTTGCAATTGCTTGAAGAAAGCGACGTTGCTATCTCCATTTAACGTATTGTAAATTACACCGCCGTTAGGTAAAGCTTGCCTAATTTTAGTAATAATAGGCGTAACTTCTGTGTTGCCAAGCGGTAAGTAATCTTCACCGACAACCTTACCACCTTTTGCTGCTAATTGTGCTTTAATCACCGTATTAGCAGTACGGGGAAAAACGTAATCGGAACCAACCAAGAAAAACTCTTTTCCTTTGTTTTGCAGCAGCCAATCTACTGATGGTTCGATTTGTTGGTTGGGAGCTGCACCAGTATAGAAGATATTTTTAGAACATTCTTGTCCTTCATACTGCACTGGATACCAAAGCATGTGATCTTTAGACTCAAATACTTCTAGTACGTTCTTGCGGCTAGCAGAAGTCCAACAGCCAAATACTGCAACGACGTTATCTTCGTCAATTAACTTGTCAGCTTTTTCTCTAAAAGTATCCCAGTTGGAAGCACCATCTTCAGTAATTGGAATAATTTTCTTTCCTAGCACGCCGCCAGCAGCATTGATCTCTTCGATCGCCAGCATTTCTGCGTCTACGACACTTTTTTCACTAATCGCCATCGTACCGCTCAGGGAATGGAGAATTCCCACCTTGATTCCATCTCCGCTAGCAGCAGCTGTACTGACGTTGGCAGCTGATGGTGATGCACCGTTAGAACTCGATTCAGTTGTAGGCGAATTGGCACAAGCTTTTAATAAAATACTGGTTCCAAAAGTGGCAGAACCGTAAAGTAAAAATTTCCGCCGATTAAATTGTTTTGCCATAGGTGGAGTGATTATCTCGTGCAGATATATGCTTTACAGCAGATTTTTCAATGTATGGACATTGATGGACATTGATTGATACTATGGCTCTACCTGCGGAGAAATTGTATTTTATTATACTAATTTTGTGTTTTTCCAGACTGAGGGTATAGATAGAGGCAGAAACTTTCAGTCTCAAGATAGAACTCGATCGCGCTGGCGCTGCGTTACTCCAGAGATCGCCGCCAACAGAATCCAGAACAGAGTATTGAGGCGAGCATCGAATATAGTGACATCTGTGGTGTTGAAAAGCAGACAAGCACAGACAGCCACCAGATAAGTGAAAAAAATCAAGCGATCGCTGTTAGGCGAAAATCGGGAGTTGGGAAGCAGCGGGCGGCGAAGCGAAGCGGGCGGAAGCGCGGGTTCCCCGCGCATTGGAGCCGCGTTCTTCGCCGACATTAGCTGCGTAGTCGGGAGTCGGGAGCTGGAAGGTTCCTTACTATAGGTATATAGGCTCGGTCTTTTTGCTAAGAATTGAATCGATTGAAATAGAATCCAGCCAATCCAAGCGCAAAAAACGATCGTAGCTGGGATGCCAATTTCTGCTGTCAGCATCAGAAAAAGGTTGTGTGGATGACCCATCCAAGTTTGCGTTTGTGCCATGTAGAGAGGCTGAAAATTTCGCAATCCCCAGCCCGTCCAAGGTCGCTGTTGGGTCAAATTCCAGGCAAATCGCCACTGCGTCGTTCTCAGCGTTGCCTCTGGACGAATGTAGAGTTGGTCTGTTAGCCTCTGCCAAAAGTAAGCAGGAACGATAAGCCGCAGCCATTGTTGCAGGGGTGGAGGTGAAAAAGCCGCTCCAACAATAGCCGCCGCGATCGCGCTAACTCCCACTAGCAACCAATACCAGCCCCGATACACGGCAAAAGCGATTGCCGCGATTGCCGCGATCGCCCAAGCATTGCGAGAATTAGTCAAGATTAACGCTGCTAAATTGCCTAGGACAATTGCACCTAGTAAGATTTGAGTAGCGAGTGGTGAGTGGAAGAGACTGTACTTAATATTCTTCTGACTCCTGACTCCTGACTCCTGACTCTTCAGTTTTAACTTTTGACTTCTAACTTTTGACTTTTCCTGAAAGCTGTCAATCCACAATCCCAACGAGAAAATAAAAGCGATCGCCAGGTAGGCGGCGAGAACGTTAGTATACATAAAAATAGAAGTCATCCGACCGGGCGGATTGCCTTGAGGTGCGATCGCGCAACCCAGTGCAATGAAAATATCGTGCCACGCTGGCGGAGTTGCCCAACCCCAATACAGTTGACCAAAGCCCGCGATCGTTATCGGTACGGATGTGAGTACCAAGATTTGTGCTAATCGTCTTAATTGAGCTGGTGTTTGTAACAGGACGCTAAAAGTTACAAATAAGCCAAAAAATGGCACGAAATTAAATAAACCCAACCAAGCATCTCGACGATAATAGGCGAACAGACTCATTACCACCAACCATCCGCTCAAAAGTGCCAGTACCCAGTTGAGCCGTCTGCGGAAAATTTTACGATACTGCTGTCGCCAAATAATGAATTGCGCCCATAGTAAAACGATCGCTCCTACCAAAGGCAGTAGTGGAAACAGCAGCAGCCCAAATTGGATGCAGTTCCAAGCGATACGTAAGCTTTTAATTGTCATTGGTCATTTGTCATTGGTCATTTATCAAATGACCACCTTACGCCATTTCCCAACATTCAGCACGGGTAAGGCGAATTTGAGCCAGAGCAAAGATCGCTGGAATAACGCGACCGTAATTAGTTGAGATTGCCCGCCAACCCAGATCGGCGAGAAACCACGACCACATAATCGGACCTAGAAAGGCAAAGGCTCCCCGTACTGCTCCATACCTAGCCGCACTAACAGCCATACCTTGCTGAGCTGTTTTTAGCGCGACGTAATTTTGAAACTGAGTCGCTGCTACTGCACCGCCTTGGACGATCGCCTCTTTTGCCATCTGATAGCTAGCAAAATGCAAAGCAAATTGCTGGGCAATCTGTTTGAGTAGTATTGGTTGAACGATCGAGCTAACAGCGATCGCGCTACCACCTTTGACTAGCAAAGACATCGGATCTTTTTGTACGGCTAGCGGTAGCGGTTGAGCTGGAGAAGACGCTGCTAGCGATCGCTGTACTCGTGCTGTCAGTTGTTGCTTTTCTGAGGCGGGTAGACGCTTCCACGTCCGTCCCAACAGACTTAAAAAGACTTCTACTTCTAGATCTGTAGTACTTAGCGCTGTGGAGTAAGAAATTTTGAGATAGCGACAGACTTGAATCAAAGCTTGTCTGTAGGTAAATTTATTCGTATCTCCTCGCAAGACCGTCATCCCATCTGCAGCGAGATAGCGAAATCGTTCTTCCAGGGTATCTAGCCAAGCTTCCCGATCTAAACTCTGGACGTCGATTGGTTCGGGAGTATGAACGTAATCTAGGGGATTAAACTTACGGCGAAATAACAGTTGGGTTAAATGCTGCAATTCTTCTTCCGTAGCTAGTTCCAATGCCGCTCTCAGCTCATCCAAAATTACGTCCTCCCGCAACAGCAACAGTCACTCACGATCGCTATTTTACTTCTAAAGTGAAGGGGAAGGGAGAAGTCAAAAGTCAAAAGTCAAAAGTCAAAATTCTTTCTGAATTCTCCCCACCACACCCTACATCCTACACCCCACACCCTCTTTCCTACTCCCTACTCTTATGTACGACATTGCGATAATTGGGGCTGGAATGGCTGGCTTGGTTTGCGCTCAGCAGTTGCACCAAGCCGGATATAACGTGCTCATTTTGGAAAAATCGCGGGGGTTAGGAGGCAGAATCGCCACGCGCCGCTTGCACGATACCTGTGCCGATCACGGAACTTGCTACTTAAAGCCAAAAGGCGAGTTAATGCAGCAATTTGTCCAGTTGTTATGCGATCGCCATATTCTCCAAGTCTGGACTGACAATTCTGAATTCCGACTTCCAAATTCCGACTTTCGTTATGTTGCTCCGGCGGGGATGAATGCGATCGCGAAGTTTTTAGGACAAGGTTTACAGATTTGGCGTTCTCAAAGGGTAGAGGCGATCGCTTTTCATGACTCTAACTGGCAGCTATCTCTTGAGTCTGCCGATTGCGAAGCTACAGCTAAAGAACGATCGGAAGTCATAGCTAGAGCTGTTGTTTTTGCGATTCCCGCACCGCAAGCTTTAGCAATATTAGAGCCGTTGACCGATCTTTCTACACTATGCGATCGACTGCGTTTTGTAGAATTTAATCCGTGTTTGAGTGTCATGGCAGGATATCCAACTCAGTTAGAACCACAACCGGATTGGCAAGCAGTTAGTTTTGTTGACAATCCCGTTCTCGCTTGGGTTGGGTGGGATAGTAGCAAGCGAGCGAAAAAAACCGGAAATTACGAAGTTTTTGTCGTGCAAAGTAGTGCAGATTTTGCTCGGCGTTATTTAGAAATTCCAGATTTACAAGCTGCCGGTCGCGAGTTATTAACAAAAGCCTCTGAATGCTTGCTGCCCTGGTTAGCAAAACCGGAATGGATACAAGTCCATCGCTGGCGCTACGCTTTTCCCAGTCGTCCTTTACTGCAATCTTATTTATCTGCTGAAACTAACTTACCTTTAGTTTGCTGCGGTGACTGGTGCGGGGGAAATTTTGTCGAAGGTGCGATGCATTCTGGTATAGCAGCAGCGACAGAAATCAATCGTCAAATGGAGGGGCGATCGCTTCCCGGCGCTAACTTTTTGAAAGCTCTTGCTCTTGGATAATATCAATTCAGTCGCTCTACTCTAATGTCATTTGCGAGCGGGGATCGCGCAGATTGAGCTAAAAATTAGCTTAAATTAGATAAAATACGACAAATCTCAAAAATTAACTTTTATCAATCGTTTCCGATTTTTTCGATCTTTTTCACTCGCTTATATATTAAGTTGAGTAAATATTTTAATGAGTTTTGTATAGATTCGTGCCAGAAAATCTGGGCATTGAAATAATTGTAAGTGAGAGGCTGTAAGTGAGCGGCGATCGATTTGCAGCAAGAGTTGTTTACAAGCTTAGTAACGAGTTAGTAACGAGTTTAGTAACAAGGCTTATGTATCTCCACTCAACACTCTACATCTTGCTACGCAGTTAAGCGCTCGCCGTACATCTATCAAAAGAAATAGACTTGATAAAAATAAAATTTTGATAAGAGATTAGTAAGAGATTAGGAGATGAAATATGCCGAAAACATTAATTAATTTAACCCATCAAGCACTAATAGGAGAGATTGAGACAGTTTTAGATAGTTATCCTTACTATCCTCACTGTCAAGCTTTTGCTAACCCCGATCTGCGGCAAGAGTTAGTTGCTTATGTCCTCAGTCGGATTCCTTGTACTTTTAGTGCAGTTGACGAGCGAAATCTAGCTTTTCTTACCTACAGGCTTCCTGGCGATCGCTCGGAGTATCGCATCCAGCTCGAAAGTTTAATTCATCAAGGAATTTGCTGCATTTTACAAGATAAAGCTGATTGGGTCAGCTGCCACATTCCCGAACCATATCAATGTAGTGTAGAACCTTCGCATTGGTTCGGTTAAAGATCGTAGTTTTCAACAGATGCGATCGCCGAAGAAGAAGACAGGAGACAGGAGACAGAATTATCGATCGTCTCCTTTCAAGTCTTCAAATGCTTGGCTCTCAACTAGCGATCGTCACCCTGAAATCCTTTGACAATTCGCGACAACTCAGCTTTTTCATCCGTACTAACGCGGCTGGGAGAGCCGCTGATAATTCCCTCGTAGTTACTAAAGGCATCAGTAATTTCAGGTCCGTCAGCACTAATTGTATACTCGCGAATAGCATTATCGTGCCAAGAACCGCGCATTTTAAATACGTTAATTGCTCGCGACATTTGCCCGCGAATTTCTACGTATTGCAGTAATAAAATCGTATCTGTAATTGTAGAAATATGAGATTCCGTAATTGAATGCGCTCCCATGAATTGATCGGTCGTATTAGTGAAAAAGCCCGTGATCTCCTCTTGTTTGGCAAAACCAGTGACGCCAATTACGAATTGTCGGAAGGCATTATTGCTAACTCCCCTTGCTAAAGCTGAAAGCGAGTCAATGGCAACTCTAGCTGGTTTAAATTCAGCAATTTCTGATTTAATAATCTGTAAATGATCTTCTAATCCTGCCGATTCAGGATAAGCACAGATAATCTTTAGCAACCCTTTTTTCTCTAAGTCCTCAAAGTCAATTCCCCAAGAATAAGCATTGCGTGACAATTGAGCCCGAGATTCTTCGTAGGCAAATAAAATTGCCCGTTCGCCGTTGCGACATCCATTTTCGAGAAACTTACTGACTAATAACGTCTTACCCGTACCAGTAGCTCCCGTCGCCAAAATAATCGAATCTTTGAAGAAACCGCCGCCGCACATTTCATCCAATGTCTTCACGCCAGAGGAGACGCGCACGTTAGAAGAACGCTGGGTTAAGCGCATTGCACCCAAGGGGAAGATATTCACTCCGTCGTTGGTGATCGTAAATGGATATTCTCCTTTCATGTGCGTCGTACCGCGCAGCTTTAAAATCTCTATCGTGCGACGACGGCGTTCCCCTTCTAAAACGTTACGCACGATTGCCACGTTGTCAGCCACAAATTCTTCTACACCAAAAGAGGCGATCGCGCCATACTCTTCCGTACGTTCGGTTGTAACGATCGTCGTGACGCCAATCTGCTTGAGTCTAGCAACCAAGCGAAAAATTTCCCGACGGACAACGGCAGCCGCTTCATACTGTTGAAAAACTGCCGTGATCGAGTCGATCGCTACTCTTTTTGCCTTGTATTTATGAATAGCGTATTGCAAACGCTCGATCAATGCCGATAAGTCGAAGTTTCCAATTACTTCTTGTCCTTCTGGATCGGGCGAAGCATCTAAAATAAATAGCTTACCTTCCTCAATCAGTTTTGGTAAGTTCCAGCCAAAACTGTAGGCATTTTTGATAATATCGCTGGGGGACTCTTCAAACGTAACGAATACACCTGGTTCGTCAAAAAACAGTATTCCGTTGTATAGAAATTGAACGGAAAATAAAGTTTTACCAGTTCCCGAAGTTCCGCTAAACAGAGTTGTCCTTCCTAGCGGTAAACCGCCATGACTGATATCATCAAACCCCTCAATCATGGTGCGAATTTTTTGCACGCCAGTCCCATTTGGACTATTTTTATCTTTCTTGCCGCTGGAGGTGATTTCGCTCATCGCTTTAGAATCAAAGGCTGATTAAACCAAATTAAAACCAAATTAAATTTAGTTTTTTATCTATAACAATCTGATTTTACCGAACAATTATCCCATATTGAAGCTATAAAATCACTCTTCAAGTGCCTCTGCCTCAACTAGTTCTTCGTAGAGCAAATCTAATCCAATTAAAACTTTTTCTCGATCGGAAAGATCGCCAATAATTTTCCGTACCGGAGGAGGCAAAATTTTCGAGAGCGTTGGTGTAGCTAAAATTTTATCTTCCTCTGCAAGTTGAGGGCTTTTTAGTACATCAATTACTTTCAAGGCATATACTCCCTGAAATTCTTGTTCCAGAATGTTTCTGAGTGTTCTCAATGCCCGAATGGAGTTAGGAGTGTTCCCAGCTACATACAGCTTCAGAACGTAAGTTTTTTTAGGCGCGTTCATAGCTAAAGACGCAAAGGTTGTTTGGAGTGGAGACTTACCACTTATCATGCTATCAAAAGTTTAATTGATACATCGATTGCTTAAAGCATGGAGGTGCGATAGGTTTCGCATAGGTGAGCCAGAATATCAATTAGAGTCAAGCGGTAGTCTAGCAACACTTCGTCATTCCGTCCCTCTAGCTTCAGCTGCTTGGAAAATTCGTCAATTAATTCCATATGAATTTCAATAATCTGAGGCACGGGGATTTTAGCATCAAAAACTACATTAATAAATCGATCGATCTGTTGTTTTACTGTATTATCGTTAGTAAAGTAGCGCAACAAGATTTGACAATAATCAGCTTTTAGTTGCTGTCGAAACTTCCGATCGCGATTCAGTGACATCTGCTGTAATAAGCTTTGGCGTTTTCTGAGTTGATGTCCATCCATGCAGTTAACTGGTAAGTACTGTGAGGGAAATAGCTAATAGCAGCAGTCATGTTACACATAGCATTATATATTTGCTTAATACTATTTTTAGATTTAAAAGGCAGATAGTTAAATTTGACTGCATTGTTATCTAGGAGAGGATCGGGCGATCGCCATAAAACAGAAACTTAGGTTTAAGCCGCGCGCTCGATCGGTTCATCATTTTATTAAAACGAGAGAAAATAAAATTATTTTTTTATTTTGTTGGCGACAGCAGACAGAATAGAGTAGAAGCAACAGGATCTCTCCAGGAGATGTAGTGCGACTGCCGACTCAATAGTCAGCGTCTGTATCTCAAGAAAGGTGTCGATTCCGTTACTTTTATTAAGTTAATTAAACTAAATTAAAACATTATAGCGTTTTCTCGTGCGCGTTTCCTTCTACAACTTTAGTTTGAGAGACTATAACTTGGTATATGCGTAGCCCCGTCGCTAGAGCAAGCTATAACTGTAATCGTAAGTCTCTATTGCTTGGCAGTTTTAGATTCAACTATCTACACAGCACAACATTAGAGCCAAAGATGGTAGCACCAAGCGTTCGATTCGTGGATCGAGTACCGCATTTTTGCTTTCTCCCCACTCACTACTTTGTTGCCTCATGTCAAAGTCCAAGTACAACTTAGGTGACTTTATCGAGACTGTCCCTAGCTGTTTGCAGACAGCTACTTTGGCTGCGGTATGGGAAATCTTCAGCCAAGGGCAAAGCGATCGCTTGGTCGTGTTGGATCGGCAACAATCGCCTCTGGGAGTGCTGCATCTGCGGCAATTTTTCCCCCACTGGCTATCAACCACAAGTCATGAAGCTTTAGATAATAAAACCACAAGCAATAAAACCACAAGCAATAGCAAGAATGCCAAGCAATCCTTATTCAAAGCAATCGCTCACCTGCTAGAACCTGTAGAAAAACTACCAAATGAGCTGAGTCTAGAACAGTTCCGATCGTACCTAGATTCCCGCTCAAATTGCAGTGACATCGAGCCGACAATCGCGATCGTCGATGCTGAGGGAAAGTTTTTAGGGCTATTGGAGCAGATCGAGCTGTGGAAATTTTTAGCAGCCGTTGCGAGGACAGATGAGGACGATCCGGTAGCAACATCGACCTTGCTAAAAGCAACTATCGATCGCGGGATCGAGCCAGAGCAACTCGACCCGATCGTCCAACTGCTAGAAAGATTACCCTTACCATTGATGTTACAAACGAGTCTTGGCGAAGCGATCGCTCAGAACCCTGCCTGGAATCGGCAATTTGGTAACATGGGCAATCCCGAAGCAATTCGGCAAGAAGTCGAAGCACTTTTAAATCTGGTTGGGACTCAGCAATCGGTAATTGAGTTGGAATCGACAACGGCAGCAGAAGTAGCCGAATCCCCCAGAGAAGCCGATCGCGCCAAGTTAGGAGAGCGAAACACGACGTACCACTCTAGCCTGACTGCACTCCAGGAGCAGGTCTCTTTACTATCCACGCCCGATCCGGCAGACTCCAACATCATACGCTACTGCCAACGAGGAGAGCAAGAAGGGACGTGTATCTGTGTTTGCCCCGGACAACAGGGACAAGACCGAGTGTGGCAGTTTCTCAAAATTCCTTTACAAATGTCAGTAGTCAGCCGCCAACAGCAGTCCGAGCATATTTGGTTGTTGATGGCTACAGATGTGACAGAACAGCGACAGATGGCATCGGAACTAGCAGCCAAGAATGCCGATTTGATTCAACTGAATCGCTTGAAAGATGAATTTCTCGCTTGTATCAGCCACGAATTGCGGACGCCTCTAACAGCAATGTTGGGGCTATCTACCTTACTTAAAGATCAGGCACTAGGACAGCTCAACGAGCGTCAAGCGCGCTACGCGCGGCTAATTCACGAAAACGGACGACATTTGATGAGCGTGGTCAATGACATTTTAGATTTGACCCGCATGGAGACAGGACAGCTAGAATTAACCCTCGAACCAGTCCAAATTCGTAAGGTATGCGAACGAGCGATCGAGCAAGCTCGGCTTGCCTTTAGCCCGAAAAATAGCAAAACTGCTGGTTCGGAAGCAGGAACAGACAGCCATCCCCAACACCACTTTACCTTGGCGATCGAGCCTGAGTTAGATATTATTGTGGCGGACGAACTGCGCCTGCGCCAGATGCTCGTTCATTTGCTCGCGAATGCCTTCAAATTTACGGCATCCGGTGGGGAGATCGGTTTGCGAGTCAGCTATTGGGCAGGGTGGATTGCCTTTACAGTTTGGGATACAGGAATTGGCATTCCCGAACACCAGCAACACTTAATTTTTCAGAAATTTCAACAGTTGGAAACGCCATTGACGCGGCAATTTGAAGGCACGGGTTTGGGCTTGGTTTTAACCAGAGCGTTAGCTCGGTTACATGGTGGTGATGTTAGCTTTTTGTCTCAGGAAGGTAAAGGCAGCCAATTTACCTTGTTACTAGCTCCTATGCCGCCCAAAAAGAGAGCTGGGGGAGCCGGGGAGGCTGGGGAGACTGGCGAGCAGGTGGGAAGAAGCTCGTCCGCCAATTTAACACGACAGTCACTCGCTCATAGTTCTACTAGCAGCAACGCACTAGCGGCTCAGACCCGGACACCTGGATGTGGAGAAAGCAACTTTTCTCCAGGGTCTTTGGGTTCTCCAGCGCCCGAGCGGCATTTGGTTCTCGTCGTGGAGGCTGCACCTCGATTTATTGAGGATTTGGCAGAGCAGCTGACGAGTTTGGGATATTGGGTGGCGATCGCGCGCTCTGGAACTGAGGCGTTGGAAAAAGCCCGCCGCTTGCAGCCAGGAATTATATTCATCAATCCCTTACTACCTTTACTCTCTGGCTGGGACGTACTGACTTTACTCAAATCCGATCCGGCTACGAGTCAAATTCCAATCGTCGTCACAACCACTAGAGCGGAGAAAAATCAAGCTCTTTCCCACCGTGCTGATGAATTTATCAGCTTGCCCGTGCAGCAGCAAGTCTTGCAGCAGGTCGTGACTCGTCTGTGCGGCACGCCAGTAACCTACTCTCAGGTCGAATTGTCGCAGCGCGCCCCAAAGTACAAGCAACTAACGATTTTGCGCTTAGTTACCCCCAACGCCGAACTCTTAGCTGGGGGCGATGTCAACCAGTTAGAGTCATCCCTGAGCCACTGTCGCGTTCTCGAAGCCGACGACCTAGAGCAAGCCTCGTTGTTAGCTCGGATTTGGCGACCGAATGCGATCTTGATAGAGCGAGCGATCTGCGAACCCCTCGATTTCTTGCAACAGTTGACCGAGTATCCTAGCTTGGCAGATTTACCAATCGTGACGCTAGATGCTGCGATCGCGCAAGTTGCGAGTCAACTAGAGCAACTCAATATATTTCCTTGTTTGACAAATCCGCCAGAGCCATCGGCTGAAGTTTTATTGTCCGTTTTACACATGGCAGCAGGCGTGAGGTGGGAATATAGCGTGTTAGTTTTAGATGTTGCTAGTTTGGGCGAGTTGTCCGACGAACAAAGCCACATGAGTCAAGCTTCTGCCGTATCGCTGCGTGCGGAATGGTTGCAGGCTTTGATTCAGTACTTGCAAACAGCTGGTTTTCGGGTTGTGATGCCGCATACTTGGGAGGAAGTGCAGCAGCAAATTCAACAACAAAACGTCGATCTGATGCTCGTTTGTTTGGGAGAATTGCGATACGTTGAGCAAGCCTGCACGGCGATCGCTGCTTTAGAACAGCAGAAACTACCACCAATCGTCGCTATGGAGCGATTATTTACGCAAAATGAAGTTAGAGAGCAATTTCCTGCTTACTTAGAGACAGAGGGACGATCGCCTCTACCTGCGGAGCAAATTCACAATTTGGGTAGCACGTACGCAGCATCCGATCTAGAATCAATCGAGCGAGCTTTGAGCGCGATCGCGGCTAAAGTTCTCCCTTCCTCTGTTTCAATGGAAGAGTTATTAAACAACATTCATCAAACTCTGTTGGCTCATCCTGTGGAAAGGGGTTAAGAGCAAAAAGAGAGGCGTTGTATAGAACGTATCCGCAACTTGGGAAATGCGATCGTAGCTGAAGGCAAATGGATGCTACGCGATCGTAAAATTTGTATTGATTTGTAAAAATGTTTTTTAAAAGACTGTGCTAATTCGCCAGAGACAATTGAACGGATTCGGTGCGGGGAATTTATCGGCGAATTTATGGCTGGCAATGCTTTTAAGGCTAAAAAATGACTAATGCATGGATACGAACAATATCGTAATTCGGAATGAGTGACTAGAACGAACGCGATTGAGCGAGATCGCGAATCAAAGAAGTTTTCCCGCGCAAGTAATTACTCACATTCGTTATTGCTTCCCGATCTAAGGGTTGCTTGTTGTCGAGTTCTGCAATCAGGTGCGAGACCAGGTCTGAGTCGCTCAGTCTGAGTAAAATGTTAGTCTGAGTATCTTCTACCGCTGACCATAGCTGCCGCAGGATGGTTGAATCCATATTTCGGGTTGCAGTTGCGTACATAACCAAGAAAAAATTAAGGTTTTCTTTAGACTTTCTTTAGAATAGCTCATCGCCTCTTAGCGGAAACAGAAGTTGAAACATTGCTACACATAAACTCTAGCCTCTACAAGAGATCCCGTAATATTTGCAGAGATATAAGCAGTTTCACTCTGTCTGTAGAGACAATATCTCAGTAACCGTAGATCTACCCAAAGCTAGAAAGTTGGTGGGCAATGCCCACCAGCGATTATTCCTGCGGTACTTGCGTCATCAATCTCTCCTTATCCAACCGACGCTTTTTAGCGTAAAGTTGAATCGTCGCTGCCATCGCTACAACCATGCCAAAGATTGCCCAAATAGTAGCGTTCGTAGGTAGGTTATTTTTAAACACGGCTAGCAGCACGATCGCTACTAACATCACGGTTGGGGCTTCATTCAATGCCCGTAGTTGCTGGCTACTCCACTTACACTCGTTTTTTTCTAACTGTCGCATCAGCCGTTTGCAGTAGTGGTGATAGCCCAGTAGAAGTACGACAAATACTAACTTGACGTGCAACCACCCCTGTTTTAGCACTTCAGGTTCCGTCGTTAATAACCCAATTGCCATTGCTACTGTCACTAGCATTCCAGGAGTGGTAATAATGCTGTACAGTCGTTTTTCCATCAATTGGTATTGATTTTTGAGAATAGTACGGGCGGGTTCTGGCTGTTCTTCAGCTTCGACGTGATAAATAAATAGCCGCACTAAGTAAAATAACCCAGCAAACCAAACGACAATGCCGACCAGATGAAACGCTTTAAACCAAAAATAAGCCATGATACCAATTTTGGATTTTAGATTTTAGATGTTATGCCATCTCAGATCTTTGCGCCTTTGTGTCTCGGCGTGTGATTAAATCCAACAAAATTTACGCTTGTCGCCACGCGCCATGAAATCCCATCGGTATGACACTGGGTAATTCTAGCCTGCAAACAGGTGGCGCATCTAAGCGATCGCTATCTAAAATCCATACCTCACTGCGATCGCGATTCCCGTCATATACTACCGTGACGATCCAGCCATGGGCAGGATTTTGCGGATCGGGAGCAAAAATCGGTTCCATCGGGTAGCAATTTTCGCCACAATCTGCGATCGTCAAGGATTGGGTTTGCGAGTCAAATTTGGCGATCGCGCCAAACAATTCTGCACCGATATTTACACCTGGACGATGGATGGAAAGAAAAGTAGGAGAAGCAGCTTGTCCGATTAAATGGGGTAGTACGATCGGAAATTCACAATCGCGATCCAAAATTTGCTCGATCGCCATCACTTGACCTAATTTCGGATTCAAATGGACTTGCGATAAACTACTGGGTGCGGGCGTATGAGTTTGTCCCGTTGCCACTTCTTTTAAAAATTGATTGGTCTGAAAGTCTTCATAACGCACCAAATCCACGATAATCGTCCCGCTAGGATCGACGTAACCGTTGGCAAAATGCCACTGATACCAAGGTTTGGTTTCGCCACGACTGACAAGGGTGAGAGTTTCGCGATCGAAGATGAGAAACTGAGTGCCGAGTTGAGGCTGCCATTCTAAAGCGTCGCTGTAGCAACTCAAACCCAATAGCACTGGTAACGCATTTAACCTGACTGGAGGCAGGAAAAAGACTAAGTATTGTCCTGCTAGCACAAAATCGTGAACGATCGGCACGCCATCTAAGGTAAATACAGCTTTTTGCCGAATTTTTCCCGTGCGATCGCTTTTATATAGATTCAGGTTGGCATTAATTCCAGGGCTAATCCCAAAGTTGAAAATTTCTCCTGTCTGCGGATCGCGCTTGTAATGGGCAGAATAAGGCAAAGTATCATTTAATTCAGATAAATTGTCCTCACCTATCGTCTCCAAAGTTTGCAAGTTGAGGGCGTGCGGTTTACCACCTTCCCACAAGGCTAAGAGTTTATCTGGTAGAGGTAAGACAGAGGTATTTGCCACATTCTTAATCGGCTTCAACCATCGATTCCAGAACGCACCTGGGGCTGTCATCCCATAGTTACCATGAAGCAGGCGATTTGCGGTGGCTTCTTCTCGGTAGCCTGCAGTTTGCACGTAGCGGTATGAGGCGATCGCACTCCCATCGCCCCTCTTAGAAAGGGAGGAATTAGATCCCCCCTCGCCCCCCTTAGAAAGGGGGGAATTAGAGTTAAAATGGACGGCAAGAATTGCCCCATCGCCATCAAACCAATGTCCCATCCGCATTCCACCCCGTTCTAATCTGGCGGGACCGTTGCGATAAAGAGTCCCGCGTAAACTAGATGGGATTTCTCCAGCTATGACAGGTAGGGGAGTGGGAGAAAATTCTGTTGCGGGTTGGGCGATCGCTTTTGCCCAGGCTTTCGTTGTGGAAGGTTTCGTAGTTGTCTGCATCAATTGCTCGGTAAGCTAAAAATTGTCATTCGTCATTTGTCATTTGTTAAATTCCAATGACGCTAGAAATACAATCCGATCGCGTGTCTTATAACTCCGATGGGAATACTATATATTTCCATTTCTATAGTGGCGACAGTGCAAGGGCGATCGCTCATCCTAAAGACAGTTATCAGGGATCGGCAACCTCTTTTCACGCACCACGCACCACAATCTAAGGAACTGAGAAAGGCTAAGCTTAGTCTGGTGTAGGGGAACTCAATTTAACAATCGGCTTTGTGTATTCTATTACATTTGCTCTGAGATGCTTCATTCTCCCGGCAGAACGATAATTCTGTGGTCGCTGATTGGTTTTGCATCTACTACGATCGCCGCTGGTAGCATCCTGAGTATCTGGCGCTGGGTACAACCTTGCGCCGTCGGGGAAAAAAGATTTTGGGCGAATTGCTATCGAGATTTGCAGGCACAACCGCTCAAAATTGGGGTGAGTGCTACGACTCCAATCGAAAACTATCAGGCTTTAGCGACATATTTACAAGACCGATTGGGCGTTCGGGTAATTGTCGATCGCAATACGCCTTTTCCAGAAATTCGCGATCGCCTCGACCGCAAAGATTGGGATATTGCTTTTACTGGTTCTCCAGTACTTTCCATTGCTGCCGAGGATAATAACTATACTGGCGTTGCTGTGATGTACCCCGACCAACCGCTTTACTATCGAGCAGCTTTATATGTCAGAGCTAATAGTACAATTAAATCCATCGCCGATATCCAACCAAACACGACAATTGCCTTAGGTAGTTCCGCATCAGCCCCAACTTTTCTAATTCCAATTTATGCTTTATATGGCAAAACACTTAAAATTGGTAGAGGCTATCACCCTAGAGAAGCGATAAATTTAGTTAAAACTGGAAAAATTGATATTGGTGCTGGTCGGTATACAACAATTAAAGACAATCCGGCGTTGCGAGTTATTTACATTAGCAAGCCAATTCCTGGCGTAGGTGTTTATTTATCGCCTCGGCTTTTGAATTTAGATCGAGAGTTAATTAGAATAGCCATGCTCGACGCCAATTCAGAAATTAAGGCTAAAGCTCAATATACTGCAGGTCGAATTCCTAATTATAGCGAACTCAGAAAAATTGTAGCTAGAGCTGAAGAGGTTTCTGCCTGCCTCAACTCGACGCAAAATTACTTTAATTGGCAAGTCCCAGTCAAGTTATTTTGTCAAGAGCGATCGCTAATAGGATCGGTAATTCGCGGACAGGTACAAGAATATAGAATTTCAACTCCAGGTAATATAGAATTAAGAATTTTAGCGGAAGATAATCGAAATTATATAGTCAGTACTTCTACAGAAGTTCTAGCTCAAACTTCAATACAAACTCAAGATTTAGTAGACAGAACACTTCAAATTACTGCAGGAAGTCCTCGCAAAATAGGCGATAATCTATGGACGATCGACATCAAACGACCTCAACAAGTGACTTTAAGTAAACGTTAGAAAAATGCACGAATATTCTAATCACTTATTGGCGATCGCCCGCGAAGCGCAAAATACAGAAAGCAAACTATCATTGATGGCAGAAACCAGCGGATCGCAATTTTTGCTTCGATCTGGCAGCGAAAAAGTTTGTCTTTTCTTTCATGGCTTTACGGCAATTCCCGAACAATTTGCTTTTATAGGTAAAGCATTTTATCAAGCTGGATATCATGTTTTAATTCCCTTGCTACCAGGACATGGTATTGCCGGTGAATGGAATGGAGACAATCCACCACCACTACCAGAAGATCGACAAGTATATCAAGAATTCGGTTTGCATTGGTTAAAAATTGCTCGATCTGTAGGCAAAGAAATTGTTATTGGGGGTCTGTCTGGTGGTAGTACTTTAGCTGCATGGTTAGCTTTAGAATATCCCGATACAATAAATAAGGCTTTAATATTTGCACCGTATTTAAGTGGAAGTAATAAAGTTGTCGATTTATTTGTCAGAATTTTTAATATCTATTTTGAATGGTGGCAAGACCCACAAGTAGCTAGTTTTGGTTACGATGGTTTTGCCATGCCAGCTTTGCGAGTTTTTTTGGATATGGGGAATGAGGTAATAGAAAAAGCCCAAACTCAAAAGGCTGCACCAATGTTAATTGTATCGAGTGAAAGCGATCGCGCTGTGGGAAATCGAGAACACGAGAAGTTATTTAACGCCGCAGTTCAGTTGCAGCCCAAATCTTGGTATGTCTGTTTTGATGATGTGTGGGATATTCCCCATAACATGATGACTCAAGCAGAAGGAAACGAACACGTCGATCTGTTAATTTCTCTTGCATTGGCTTATGTGAATAGCGATGCTAACTGGGCGGAAATGGTAAGGTTGTGCGATCGCCTCAAACAAGACGATTTTCAAACTGCGATCGCACAATTAAATTTGCATGGGCGAGTTGCGTCTGAAATGGCGACAATGATGGAAATTATTGATACTTCTATCGCCAAACTCAAAGACTAGACTTTGTTCGCGCCACTAATTTGGAGTTTAGTTCCCCTTTTGCATGGGGGTTGGGGAATTCGGTCTTAAGCAACAAGTATTGAACCCGCCCCTACGGTTCACTTACCAACTGGCGGAATTCTTGCCACAATACCTTTTTTCAAAGGTTCTGGTCGCTCCGACCAAGGCAGCAAACCATCGCTCTTAACATAATACTTGCTAGCGCATTCGAGTACGGCAGCAGCGCTATCCTCGGCTGGTAGTGTCCCGAACACATAAGTATACTTTCCCTCTGCTGCAAACGTAACAACGCAGGGAGAGTTACACGCACTCATACACTCCACTGCTTGTAAAGAAAATTCTGGTGCGAGTTGCCAGTCTTGATATAGTTCCGTCAAGCGATCGAACAAGATTTGACCGCCACTCACTCCTACTCGTTTACCGTCCTGCCACGTACTGGCGCAAGTTGTACAGACAAATACAGTGTGTTTCTCGTTCATAAATGTTGCAAAACTTAATAAATACTGTTAAGTTTATTTAAGACAACGTAACAAATGGACAAAAACAACCTCATGACACGCACTGGATATATTACTTCACCTGGCGAAGGCGAAAAGCTAAACAATTTCGCAGTCGAACCCAAAATGTATGTAGATGAAACCCCTCGCATCGGTTTTACTGAGTACGCTGAACTACTCAACGGACGGTTAGCAATGATTGGCTTTGTAGCTTTGATTGCGATGGAAGTATTGACAGGTCACGGTGTTTTCGGTTACTTGACTGGTTTGGGACAATAGGTTGCACCTTTGATGCTACGTGCAGAGAGTTTAGGGTTGCTAGTAAATGTGAGAGACTACTGGCAACCAGCTATTTATTAAAGTCAAAAGTCAAAAGCTAAAAGTTAAAAGCTAAAAGTTAAAAATATTCGATCTCGAAAAGTCGTGCGATCGCAGCCCAATGGGTGAAATAGTGCAAACTATCAATGACAAGCAGCCATCAGGCTTGAAGATGCGATCGGTAGTGGCAAAATAATTCAGCAACAAATTTGCCGGACGGATCGGAAGCTTGACCAACTTACCGCTACAGTTAGGGTATTTTCCCTGTAAGTTAGTCTTGGCGCAAGTCTGGCAAAAGATACATTAGTGTTTCACTCATCACGCGGCGCTCCTCAATAACTGACTTGAGAGTGATGGCAAGGGAGGATGGTAATGTGAAAATAGCGCCAGACATTTTGCTATCCCAAGCAAAGTGTAACTGTGCTAAACGCAGCGACGAAATAGATCGAAAGTTCAAAATAGCGCGATCGCTAGCTCTAGAAGTTTACAGTCGCAAACGCTCGGTCAGGAACAATAACCTACTCCATGAATATCCTTGAAGTTTCCACTACTCCCTTTACCGACCAGAAGCCAGGTACTTCTGGTTTGCGAAAAGCGGTCAAAGTGTTTCAGCAACCCCACTATTTAGAAAACTTCGTCCAATCGATCTTTGATAGTCTTGAAAGCTGTCAGGGACAGACTTTAGCATTGGGTGGAGATGGTCGTTACTATAACCGTCAAGCAATCCAAATTATTTTAAAAATGGCTGCCGCGAATGGATTTAGCCGGATTAAGGTCGGCTATCGCGGTATTCTTTCTACTCCTGCTACATCCTGTATTATTCGCCAATACAAAACTTTAGGCGGAATTATTCTCTCTGCCAGCCACAACCCAGGTGGAGTGGATGGGGACTTTGGCGTAAAATACAATACTGGTAATGGTGGACCCGCACCGGAAAAGGTGACTGAGGCAATCTACGCCCGTAGCAAGACAATCGATCGCTACAAAATTTTAGATGCACCAGATGTAGATTTAGATAAATTAGGCGAATCTCACCTGGGAGAGATGACGGTTGAAGTTATCGACTCAGTTCAAGACTACCAAAAACTGATGGAGTCGCTATTTGACTTCGATCGCATTCGTCAATTTCTCACCTCTGGCAAACGCATCTGCATTGATTCCATGCACGCAGTCACGGGTCCTTATGCGCGGGCAATTTTCGAGCAACGCTTGGGCGCGCCGCAAGGTACGGTAGTCAACGGTACGCCGTTAGAAGATTTTGGCGGCGGACACCCAGACCCAAATTTAGTCTACGCCCACGATTTAGTAGAAATTCTGTTTGGGAACGATGCACCTGATTTTGGTGCTGCTTCCGATGGGGATGGCGATCGCAATATGATTTTGGGTAAGCATTTCTTCGTCACCCCTAGCGATAGTTTAGCAGTGCTAACAGCCAACGCTAAGTTAGTTCCTGGTTACGCTGCAGGACTCGCTGGGGTAGCAAGATCTATGCCCACCAGTCAAGCGGCGGATCGGGTGGCGGCTAAGTTGGGAATCGATTGTTACGAAACTCCTACTGGATGGAAGTTTTTCGGCAATCTCCTCGATGCAGGCAAAGCTACCCTGTGCGGCGAAGAGAGTTTCGGTACTGGTTCCAACCACATTCGCGAAAAAGACGGACTGTGGGCGGTGTTATTTTGGTTGAATATCCTTGCCGTGCGCCAACAATCGGTAGAACAGATCGTGCGCGAACACTGGCAAACCTACGGACGCAACTACTACTCGCGCCACGACTACGAAGGAGTAGATAGCGATCGCGCCAACACCTTAATGGAAAATCTGCGTTCCCTCGTCCCTACACTTAAAGGCAAACGTTACGGGCAGTATGAAGTTGCATATGGAGACGACTTCAGCTACACCGACCCGATTGATGGTAGCGTCAGCAAAAAACAAGGCGTGCGGATTGGTTTTGTTGACGGTTCTCGGATCGTCTTCCGCCTCTCCGGTACGGGAACCCAAGGGGCAACGTTGCGGGTTTATTTTGAAAGCTACGAAGGTGACTCTAGCAAACAAGATCTGGAGGTACAACAGGCACTAGCCGAACCAATTGCGATCGCCCAAGAAGTGGCTCAAATTCGCGAATATACTGGAATGTCAAAACCGACAGTGATTACATAACTGGTAGTTGGTAGTTGAAGATCGTCTTTCTTCTACTCGCTACTCCCGTATGGGCGCACAGTCATGCGCCCTCGATCGCCAAGCTAAATTTTGCAGTCGGCTTCCAAGGAAGCCAGAAATTATAGGGTGTGGCGAGTGATGTCGAAGGATCGCTAACGTTGCAACCAAGCTTGTGTGCGTTTTTGCAACCCTTGGGTCAAGAACCAGTAGAGGATGCGTACTCCAATACTGGTAAAAACTATCAATGCAGACATAGCTGCCGCCGCTGCCGTATCTCCGGCATCATCCATATTCACGATCGCCACTGCTGCCACTGGCAGTGTCGGAGGATAGAGAAAGATAATGGCGGAAATCGTAATCATGGCGTTGACTAGGAGATAATTTTGAATAAAAGAAATTTCCCAGTAAGGATTGTTGAAAAAGAAAACGTAGGCAAGACCAAGAACTAATACCGGGCGTAACTATTGTCAATGCCCTCAGTGGTGCGGGAATGACTCTATCCTTTGGCTTAGCTGAGGAGTCCATCGCTTATTGGGAGGCGAGTAGTACCGGAGAAGCTGTGGGAGCGAACGGCGATCGACCAATTGCTTGAAAAATTGCGAGCAGAATTCTAAATTTTTGAGCCATCACTGTTGGTCTTTAGCTCCATCGTCATACCCAATTCCCAATTGCTCTCTTGAAAGTTCTAACTCTTGCCAAATTGCCTTAATTCGACGACAAGCTTCCTCTGTAGAAATTTTTCCATTAGTTTGCAAGCTGACAATATAACCAATCTCTTGGGCAAACTCTTGTAAATTGGCGTTGAATGCTAATTTCTCTGGTGTAAAGTCGCCGTGATAGCGACCGCGAGGATGTAAAAACTCATCTTTGTCAACCATGTATGTTTGCTCGCATTTTTTGAGCTGTAGGTAGATTATTATATTACACAATTTTGTGCATTCACTACTAGATACAACCTTTGTTCGCAGACTTTTAGCTCTATCGGAAATTGCGTTTGAGGTTGCGGAGATATTACAAAAATGTTTGTGCTGGAGCTGGATTTAGCGAGTGTTTTAGCAATATTGTAGAACTCTAAGAAACAAGATTCTGAGCGATGGAAAAAGCATATTTCTAAAACAAATGCAATAAGTAATTGCTGCATCTCCTATCTTGAATTTCTTAAGACTGCCAGCAATGCCAATAGCCAAGTTGTCAACATTAGATAATTGCGATTTGTAATGGCGACTAAATTGAGTTTGGAGCGATAACTACGCTCGCGATCAACGCTGCGCTTCACTCCGTGAACGCTAACGCTTTAGTTGGTTCTTCTTGCCAAAATGTTTGAGCAACCGACGGTTGAGAGTTGAGAATACAGGCAATTAACCAAACTAAACCTACGGCATAGCCAGCCGTGATATCAGTCAGCCAATGTACGCCCAAATAAAGCCGACTAAAACCGATCGCGCCAATTAAAATAGCGATTAAGGTAAAAATGTGTCTTTGCTGGTGCGGAAATTGCTTTGCCAGAGAATAGCCGAGAAAACCATAGGTAGCAATCGACACCATTGCATGACCGCTAGGAAAGCTGTGTAGACCTACAGAGATCGAGCGATTCCACAGTGCCGGACGCGCTCTACCAAATAGCAGTTTTAGCCAACAGTTTAAGCCGATCGCTCCGACTGTGACTAGACCCAAGGTTGTGGCTTGGCTGCGACGACGATAAAATAGCGAGCCTATTCCCCATCCCAAACACAGCGACAGCAAAACTATTGGATCGCCAAGAGTAGTGATGCCAAGCATGATGCGATCGAGCAGTGGCGAATGCAACTTTTGAATTGCTAGCAAAATTGCTGTGTCAAGACCCGCTCTGTGCAACAAGACGGTACTCAAGACAAGCGTGCCAACAACACTTGATGCCAAAACAAGCAGACTAACCCCCGTTCGAGCTAATTGTTTCGGTTTAGTTGCCATGACAGGGAGTTTGCTCGTCTCTTTTCTATAGTCTAAAACCAGATTTTGGAGTAGCAAGGCGATCGCATTATGATTGAGATCTGGATGAAAAATCACTAAAACATTTCCCGTGAGATCGCTAGCTTTAACGCGCGCGATCGCTTCCCCTTGAGACAATCTAAATTCCAGGTATCTTTTCAGAAATTTGTTTTGATAAAGTCCATCAATTTTATATCTAGCCCTGCCTTTGACAGCGGTATGTATTGCCTGAACCAAAGCATTATTGCCAACAAATTGCTCGAAACGATCGTTCATTTTTCTACTTAGCTGGTTGAAGTCAAATCTCTTGGATCTTAACAAGTGAAATTTTCACCGCTCGAACGCGAACGCCGATCGGGACTAGCGCTCTCTATCTACTGGCAGCAAGCGTGCAATCACTCTGGCTTTGCTTAACTCTGCGACCAAACGTTGTGCCTGGTGCTGATAAAGTCGTGTTGGCAGCGTTTGAGGTAAATGCTTCATTAATTCTCTTGCCAGGCTGAGGCTACAGCCAGAAATTAAAGTAATTTCGTTAGCACCGTTAAAAATAGCATCTGGAGTCAGGGCTTTCTCAATCCTAACCTGCCAATTTTTGGCAGCCAATTCACCCCGCTCGACTCGCTGGAGACTATAAGTAGTTGCCAGCACGACTAGGCGATCGCCGACATGCAATCGCGTGTCGTCAGAAGGCATAAATCTAGGCGATTCTCGCGTATATTTTTGATGAAGAATTGGCACGACGTGATAACCATAGGCGACTTCGGCTAAGAGCAACTCATTTAAGGTATCGCCAGCTTCAATACTGTATTCTGTGACCAAAATCGTTCGCTCGTCAAGGTGAAACAAACCTAAAACGTTTTCCCCGTAAGCAGCAGCACTAAAGGCTTCTGCTGATAGAGCGGCAACGCACAGAACTTTGGCATAGGGAAACAGGCGCGATACATTATCGCTAAAGTGCCGATCCTCAGTCCGAATCACGATGCCACTGGTAGGACTAGCCGCATGAGCCATCAAACCAATTTCCAAATTCTCCATGTCATTGTCCGTGACCACAACGATGCTTTTGGCTTTGGCAAGATTCACCTTCGCGAAGGCATTGGCAATGTTGCCGACAATCAACGGGATTTGCGGTAAGACATCTGTTTCGAGCGCTTTGAGGCTAATTGCGACTAAAGGCTGCTGGAATTGTTGCAATAAAGCAGCAACTTGTTGTCCGACTCGATCTAAGCCAACCAACACGACATGATCTTGCTGTGGAACTGGCGGACGGCGAATGAAAAACTGGAACCTAGAACTTAAAAGCGCTTCCGTGAGCAACGCATACAAGATACCTACAAAAACCGTGCCTGCTATTGTTAAACCCAAGCTAAATAGGTGCAACCACCAAGAAATTGGAAATGGTAGCTTGAGATGTCCAAAGAAGTTATCAAATCCTCCTAAAAGCAATACTGTCGTCGCATTCAAGGCATCTCGCAGGCTGAGTTCGGGATAGTTCCAGTGAAACAGCACCATGCCGCAGAACAAAAGAATTAGTACTGTAATTCCACACAGTCCAGCCACTCGCAAAGTCTGATATTGACGGCTGAGTTGCCACAGTTGCGCAATTTTCTGGCTGAAATTCTTACCTGCAAGATTGCGGGTTATGTCTTGCCAGAGCTGATGCAAGTTGTACTGAGACTTAGTTGCAGATTTTGCAGCAAAATGGGTCAGCTTGTCTCGGACTTCAACGCATACAACCGTGTCTCCTGAATGTAGGATCGCTTCTGCGTTCCACTGATAAAACTGTTTGGGACTCTGGGAACCAGCTCGATTGTGACTCAGGACTCTCCGAGTGCTGCTGTTAAGTTCTTTTAGCCAAAAGCGATCGCACCAGCGATCGCCCGGTTGAACTTGATACTTAACTACCCAAAACCAGTTTCCCTCTAAATTGAAATATCCCAAAGTATCGCTGCCAAAAGCTGCCAGGGCAAAAGCTGTAGCGGTGAGTTGGTTAGGTTCAAAGGCAACAAAGTTGCCCAGATTTTGACTTAAGAGTTGATTGAGATTTTGTTTGTCAGAACGGACAACTAGCCGAATTTGGGGATTGAGCAATCGCGCCGCCAACGCCGCTTCTGTGTTCACCCGTTCGTCGCTAGTCACTAAAAGTATGGAGCGACACTGCTGAATTTTTGCTTGCACTAAAACAATTGGCTGACGGCAATCACCAATTAACAGTTCTTCTAGTAAATCTGGTACGTTGGGCAGCTCCCAGTCTTTTGGTTGCACGACCTCAATCGCCCTTACCGTACCACCATATTGTTTTAAAACTGCTACGCAGTGCTGCCCTAAACTACCAAGTCCGCAAACTAAAAATTGGTTTGGCGGCGCTCGATCGCTACTATCTGGCTGGTGTTGACTCTCCATTGATGGCAGCATTTGACACCACCAATCGCAAGCACTAAATGGTTTTTATTACTACTAATTATAAGCTGTCGAGAAAACTGGGCGATAGCAAGGGATGAGTTCGGTGCTTGAGTGTTATGAAGCAAGGCAACTACTTAATTGTCTTCAAAAATTGTCTTCAAAAGAATGTTCGCTTTCTAAGAGTTGCTGTTTGGAACGCTCCAGCACTTCAAATAAAACTTCAATCCGATTGTAAGCTTCTTTTAAGGAAATTTTTCCGTCGGCTGCCAATCCACAAATGTAGTTGACCCGTTGCGCGAATTCTTGCAAGTTCGCGTCAAACATTAAGTTTTCCAGTGTAAACTTTCCGTGGAAGCGGCTCGTAGTGGGTAGAAAATCCATTGGCTCCATCATTTCCCTCCTTACATCTTAGTACTGTACTCCTGCTGCGTCCGATCTAGATTGTCTTGGGTGGGTTCCTCTTGCTGTTGGTGGAGCGATCGCCCGATGACCAATAAGTAGGGCATGAGAGTCGCTTTATTTACAAGTGGGGAATTAATTACATAGCTGACTTTGTCTTGAGGTTTTCCCTGCTGGACGACGACATTCTAGAAATACTACAGCTTCCGATGGATGACAAAGAACTTGAGGAACGTCACTCACTAACAGCAACCATCTGTCTCCAACTAGTTGCAATTTCCATGCTTCCGCAGACTGTTGGGGAAGAATCTGCCATTTGCCCTGAAGATCTAGATTGCAGATAAACCCCCAATCACGGGCTTGACTTAATGTACTGTCATTCGCGATCGCTGTTTGAGCGGATACTTCCTGCTGAAAGTCAAAACTTGGCGACTTTCTATTCGCAGAGTAATGGTTCGTCACATCGAAGGCTCCTACTCAGTGCTTCAACATATTGATTTGCTATAACTCAATCGTACTTCTATATTAAGAATAATTGTTATCAAATATACAAAAATTTTATAGAGAAATAATACTTGAGTCAAATAGTCTTACTAAGGATAGGTGAACAACGGAAAAATCAGGATAGTAGCTAACTACAACTTTCACGTTTACCGAAGAAGGAGTCAGGAGTCAGGAGTCAGGAGTCAGAATGACGACTTTTGATGTGGCTACTGGCTTGA